>Ga0210401_10000921_pt1 | contig 35448 bp, 33 predicted proteins | sample IncBWH32MmetaG_FD_150866 | JGI IMG/M metagenome (GOLD analysis project Ga0210401, IMG submission 150866) | Forest soil microbial communities from Barre Woods Harvard Forest LTER site, Petersham, Massachusetts, United States - Inc-BW-H-32-M | ecosystem: Environmental > Terrestrial > Soil >... | reverse complement strand
GGCCCAACCCACGGACACCCATGAGCGACCTTAAGCTGCCACCGTCCACCCGGCTCGGCACCCTGCACCTGAAGGTGCGGGACCACAAGAAACTGGCCCGCTTCTACCAGGACAAGCTGGGCCTGATGATCCAGCGCCAGGACGACGGCTCCACCGGCCTGGGCTGCGGCGGCGAGGACCTGGTGAGCCTGAACCAGGTGCCGGTCGGCCTCGAGGCCGGGCGCCACGCCTCGCTCTACCACTTCTGCCTGGCCGTGCAAAACCGCGAGGACCTGGGCTGGTGGCTGCGCCGCCTGCTGGACAGCGGCTACGAGCTGCAGGGCCTGGTGGACCACCGCATGGCCGAGGCCATTTACCTGGAGGATCCGGAGGGGAACGGGATCGAACTCAATTGGGACCGGCCCCGCAGCGAGTGGCGGCCATGGTCGGAGTGGCTGGCCATGGGCAACGCGCCTCTGGATGTGCCGGGCCTGCTGGAAGCCAACGAAGCCGCCGGCCCGCGTGGGGAGCTTCCGTCCGACACGCGGGTGGGGCATGTGCACCTGCACCTGGGCGACCTGGAAAAGGGCAAGGCCTACTTTGTGGCCGCGCTCGGCCTGGACCAGACCACGGAAATCCCGGGCCAGGCCGTGTTCACCTCGGCCGGCGGCTACCACCACCATATCGCCTTCAACGTATGGAAGGGCCGCAACGTGCCGCCTCAGCCCCAGGGCGCTTTTGGCCTGGACCACCTGACCTTGATCCTTCCGCAGGCCGGGGATGTGGCCGCCGCCGCCGCCCGACTCAAGGCCGCGGGCTTCGGGGTCGAGCCGATGGACTATGGAATCCTAAGCCGGGATCCGTCCCAACACGGGATCTATTTGACGAACGATTGATTTGCTAGGGCGTTGTCCAAGCATGGTAGCTTGCAGCCAGGTCCTTCAAGTCCCCCTTGTGCACCGCCAACCCGATCCTGGCGGCGCCGTGGCTGTTGTCGACGGTGTCGTAATAAAGATAGGTCCGTCCATCCCGCTCAAGCAGATCGGGGTCCGCGACTTGGTCGGGCCGGGCCAAGCCCATCTCCGATCCCGGAATGCCCAGCGTGCGGAACGGGTCCGGGGTCCAGTGCAGCAGGTCGGGCGAGGTGGCGTGCCACAGGACCGTCGGCGCTCTCGAAGAATTCCAGGCGATGAGATACCACACATGGAATAGGCCGCCCAAATTCAGCAGCGGACGCGGCGAGCCGTAGGAACCATAGCCCACCCGAAGGCTGTCCACGGGACCGGCCTCACGATGGAAGCGCAGCCCTCCATCAATGCTTTTGAACAGGTTCAGGCGCCAAAGGATCCCGCCGGGATACTGGCCGTCGACGAGGGCCCACCACGTGGCACCGTCGCGAAGGAATCCCTGGCTGGCCCATCCGGTGGACTGGGCGTCCGCGTCATGGGGGATCACCACCTGGGGCTGGCGTTGAAAATGTTCGCCGTCCGCCGAGGTCGCCAGGCGGATGTTCCCCTGGCCGTCAGCATAGTAGAGCCGGAATTCGCCGCCGACCTTCAGGAGCGATGACCGCATGGCCGGCCCGGCTTCGCCGCCAGAGCCCAGCCCCAACGCCGGCTGCCGGGACACGCGCTCCCAATGGACGCCGTCCTTGGAACGGGCGATCCCGATGGCCGAAGGCTTCCAGCCGCCGGTGTAGCTCATGAGAAGGCCAGCGCCGGCCTGAATCACATTGGGCTCAAAGACCGCGCCCTGTTCCCACGGCTCCGCCGGCGTCAGGACGGGATTCAAGGGATCCGGCCTGAACAGGGTGGGCTTGGCATCCATGGAACGGACGCCCTGGAATGACAGGGCGCCGATGGCCGCCGAATTGGGGCCCCCCCGATTGACTCCAAATCCCGCGTATCCGGATGGATAGAGGTTGTCTGTGGCGCTGGCCACAAGATGGCCGTCGACTTGCAGCGTTAGTACGTTTCCGTTCTTGGCCGCGTTGAGGGTGACCTTCCCCCAGTCCTTTGGAGTGAAGTGTCCGACGGTGCCGATGGGCCGGGTGGTTCCGGACACCAGCCTGAAGATGGTGCCGCCATCCAAGGGGCGGAACAGGAACGCATAGCCCTCGCAGGGAAGCGTGCCCGGGCACAGGGGGCTGCTGCAAAGGTAAAGCAAAGCGCCTTTGGAGCTGGACCGGACGTCGAAGGCCGCCGTGGCAGTCAAGGACTGGTCGCCGGCGAAGACCTTCTGGTTGAAAAGCGCGGCTGAGCTGCTGTCCGCAAGGCGCCACCGGGCCGCCTTGGCCCCCAAACCAGGGGCCGGTTCAATGACATAGAATTTCGGCAACGGGGTATTCCAGGTCCGGTCGTCCGTGGCAAAAGGATGGCCCGCGGGGATTTCGCTCCAGTCCTCGCGCCACGCGCGCCCAGGGACCGCCAAAAATAGCGAACACAGAAAAATGGAGTTCAGCGCAATTTTCGTGGACGTGGCGGGCTCAAAAAGTAAAGGCGGGTCGAAACCTGCATGGGCGCAGTGGCTCCCATGTTACATGCAGCAGACCTGCCTTTGAAGACCGGCGCGGCCCAAACAAAAAGGGCCCCCCACTTGGGGAGCCCTTGATGAAATGGCGGAAAGGGAGGGATTCGAACCCTCGGTAGGCGCCTAAACACCTACGTCGGTTTAGCAAACCGATGCCTTCAGCCACTCGGCCACCTTTCCATCCGTGCTGCTGCGGGGTAACTAGTCCGCCTGAAGGGTCACAATCTTCCCCAAAGGGGGCCTGGGTGTCAACGCAAGGTTCAGGCCTTTTGCCCCGTTTTCAGCCCCCTAAATAGGCCTTTTTGACCCTTTCATCCGCGGCCACTTCCGCCGCCGGGCCCTCCAGGGCCAGCTTGCCGGTCTCCAACACGTAGGCGTAGTGGCTGATGGCCAGGGCCGCGTTGGCGTTCTGCTCGACCAAGAGCACGCTGACGCCTTCCGCGCAGATGCGCTCCACGGTGTCGAGGATCAGCTCGGCCACCTGGGGCGCCAGGCCCAGGCTTGGCTCGTCCAGCAGCAGCAGCTGGGGCTTGGCCATGAGGGCCCGGCCCATGGCCAGCATCTGCTGCTCGCCGCCGGAGAGCGTGCCGGCCTTCTGCTTGAGGCGTTCCTTCAGGCGGGGGAAGAGGCTGAGCACGTGGTCCAGGTCCGCGGCCACGGCCCCTTGGTCGCGGCGGGTGTAGGCGCCCAGGTCCAGGTTTTCGGCCACGGTCAGCCCGGCCAGCACCCCGCGCCCCTCCGGGCAGTGCACCAGGCCGCGCTGCACCAGCTGGTGGGGGGGCACGCCGTCCAGGTCCGCGCCCTGGAAGCGGACCGATCCGCCGTGCGGCAGCAGCGCGCTGATGGCCTTCAGGGTGCTGGTCTTGCCCGCGCCGTTGGCGCCGATGAGGCAGACCGTGCGGCCGCGGTCCACGGATAGCGACAGGCGGTCCACGGCCCGCACGGCGCCGTAGTCCACGCTCAGGCCCTCCACCCGCAGGATGGGCTCCATCAGCGCCCCGCCCTGCGGGTGCCCAGGTAGGCCTCGACCACGCGCGGGTCCTGGCGCACGGTTTCGGGCGCGCCTTCGCAGATCTTCTGGCCGTGGTCCATCACCACCAGGCGTTCGCAGAGCCCCATCACCACGCTCATGTCGTGCTCGATGAGCAGCACGCTCAGGTTGAAGTCGCGGCGGATGGCCGCGATGGCCGCCTTGAGCCAGGCGCTTTCGGCCGGGTTCATGCCCGCGGCCGGCTCGTCCAGCAGCAGCACGCTGGGCCCGGCGGCCAGGGCCCGGGCGATCTCCAGTTTCTTCTGCTCGCCGTAGGCCAGGTCCCCGGCCCGCTCGTCCCGGCGGGGGTCCAGCTCCATGCGTTGCAGCAGGTGCAGGGCCTGGCGGGTGAGCCCGGCCTCGGCGGCCAGGGCCGCGGGCCGGCGCAGCAGGCTGTCCAGCAAGCCCGGGCACTGCCGCCCATGCAGGGCCAGGCGCACGTTGTCGAGCACGCTCAGCTCCTTGAACAGGCGGATGTTCTGGAAGGTTCGCACCAGGCCCAGCGCGGCCACCGCGTGGGGCTTGAGGCCGGCCAGGGGGCGGTCCATCACCCGCACGGATCCGGAGGAGGGCTGGTACACGCCGCCGAGGATGTTGAAGAGGCTGGTCTTGCCAGCGCCGTTGGGCCCGATGACCCCGGCCAGCTCGCCCGAGCTCAGGGTCAGGCTCAGGTCGCTGAGCGCGGCGATGCCCCCGAAATTGAGGCTGACGTTTTCGACGGAGAGGACCGTGGCGTTCATGGTTGGACCGCCTTGGACCTGCGCCAATTCAGGTGCCACAGCTCCTTCCGGCCCATGAGGCCGCCCGGGCGGTACAGCATCAGCAGCACCAGGGCCAGGCTGTAGATCACCATGCGAAGGTCCACGCCGGTGAGCTCCTTCAGGGGGCGCAGGCCCTCGGGCAGCACCGTGAGCAGGGCCGCGGCCAGCAGGGCGCCGCTCATGCTGCCCATCCCGCCCAGCACCACCATCACCACGATCTCCACGGATTTCATGAAATTGAAGCTGGAGGGGTGCAAAAAGCTGTAGGTGAAGGCGAAGAGCGCGCCCGCGGCGCCCGCGCCCGCGGCCGAGGCCACGAAGGCCCCCACCTTGTAGCGGGTGGTGTCCACGCCCAGGGCCTCGGCCGCGATCTCGTCCTCGCGGATGCTCAAGAGGGCCCGCCCGTGGCTGGAGCCCATCACCCGCACGCAGGCGGCCAGGGACAGGCCGAGCAGCCCGAAGACCCAGGGCGCCCCGGCGCCGCCGGGGAAGCCCGGCACCCCGATGAAGCCGCGGGCGCCGCCAAGGCTGTCGCTGTTGAGCAGGGCCACCCGGATGATCTCGCCGAAGCCCAGGGTGACGATGGCCAGGTAGTCCCCGCGCAGGCGCAGGCTGGGCAGGCCCACCAGCCAGCCCGCCACGCCGGCCAGCAGGGCTGCGGCCAGGAGGCAAAGGGCCACCCCCAGCTGGCCCAGCGCTGGATGGGCGAAGAGTCCGGCCAGGGGGCCGGCGGAGAGGTAGGCGGCGGTGTAGGCGCCCACGGCCATGAAGCCGGCGTGGCCCAGGCTGAACTGGCCGGTGATGCCGTTCACCAGGTTCAGGCTCACGGCCAGCAGCGCGTTGATGCCGATCGCCAGCAGGATGCCGGCGTAATATTCTGGCAGCAGGGCGCTGACGGCCGCGGCGCCCAGGGCGCAGAGCGCGATCACGAGCAGGGCCCGGGCGTTGGTCATGGTCAGACCTTTTCCGGCTCGTAATGGCCGAAGAGGCCGCTGGGCTTGAAGAGCAGGATGGCGATGAGCAGGCCGAAGGCCAGGGCGTCGCGCCAGGTGCTGGCCCCGTAGGCGGACACGAAGGTCTCGGCCAGCCCCAAGATCAGGCCGCCCACCACGGCGCCGCGCAGGTTGCCGATGCCGCCGATCACCGCGGCCACAAAGGCCTTGAGCCCGGGCAGGACGCCCATCAAGGGGTCGACCTTGGGGTATTTCACCCCGTAGAGCACGGCTGCGGCCGCGGCCAGCGCGCTGCCCACGGCGAAGGTCAGGGCGATGACACGGTCCACCGGGATGCCCAGCAGGGCCGCGGTCTCATGGCTGTGGCTCACGGCGCGCATGGCCCGGCCCTGGCGGCTGTGGTGCACCCACAGTTCCAGCCCCAGCAGCAGGACCAGGGCCGTGGCGAGCACGGCCAGATCCAGGCTGCCCACCTGGGCCCGGCCGATTTGGAGGAGCGGCGTGTCGGCCATCAGGTCTGGGAACCTACGGGGGTTGGCCGTGAACAGCGCCTGGGCGCCGTTCTCAAGCAGCAGGCTCACGCCCACAGCCGTGATCAAAAGGTTCAGGCGGGGGGCCTTGCGCAGGGGCCGGTAGGCCAGACGTTCCACCAGCCAGCCTGCCGCGGCAGCGGCCAGCATGCTGACCAGCAGGACCACGGCGAAGCCCGCCCAGGCGTGGCCGAGGAGGCCGGCCGTGGCGGGCAAGGTGCCCAGGCCCAGCAGCGTGGCCGTGCCCAGGGCGGCGTAGGCGGCCAGCATGAAAAGGTCGCCATGGGCAAAATTAATGAGGCGGAGGATGCCGTAGACCAGGGTGTAGCCCAGGGCGATGAGGGCGTAGATGCTGCCCAGGCTCAGGCCGGTGATCAGGTTCTGTAAAAAAGCTTCCAACGGTGGGCTCCCTTGGCGGATGTGCCTTACTCTAGCATTGTTACAGCCGCCCGCTCCACGCCCTTGTGGGCCCACGAAAGGGCTGACGCGGGCGGGCGTGAACGCCTAGACTGGGGTGGAACCCCCAACCATTCCGAGGAACGCATGGCCTCCCAATCCCCATCCCCCCTCGATGCCGAGCTGCAGGCGCTCCGCCAAAAAGCCGACCAGCAGGTCACCTCGCACAGCTACCTGCGCGACCACTACCTGGGATGGGGCCAGCGCCTGAACCTCTACACGCTGTTCTTTTCCGCGGTGCTGCTGGTCTTCACCTTGGCATCGGACGAGTTCGTCCAGCGGACCGTGGGCCTTGGACCGGACGGATACAAATGGGCCATGGGCACGGCCGCCTTTTTCACCTTTTGCATCTCCCTCATTGAGCTGGCCTGGAATCCGTCCCAGAAAGCCAAGGCCCACGACCAGGCCGTGGCCCACTACCTGCGCATGAACTACGAGATGCGCCACCTGCTCAGCTCCGAAGGCAAGGTCAGCCGCGAAAAGGTGCGTTGGATCCAGGAGGAATACCTGGACGCCAACGATCTTCCCCGCATTCCCGAGGCCCGCTCCTTGTGGCTGAAGCAGCGGCACCTGCTCAAGCTGGCCGTAAGCCGGGCCTTGGAGCGGAACCCCCACCAGAGTCTATGGTGGCTGCGGCTGAAGTTGTGGTGGAAGCCGGGCCCAGCGCCGGACAGCTCCGTGCCCATGGCCTTGCCGCCTCCGGCTGGGAAGCTACGGCGGCCCAAAGTGTGATCCAAGTCATAGTTTTGAATGCCATCTTATTTGTGCGTTAGAAGTTCAATCGGACCCATTCCAGCTGGTCTTTGGTGCCTTTTGGTCGGAACGGAAAGAATGTTGGAACGCGCAATGGATTGATACAAATGCTGCGTTGATCGGTGAAATAAAACGGCTCTTCCCAAGTCTAAATAGCAGGATAAGACGAAGCTATTGCCACGGGTTTGGGGACGAACCCTTGGTAAGAATGACGATTGCTGGAGGACCCGGCCGGGGGTGGGGGGGAGGCCGGATCCTCCAGCAGCGGCCCTTTAGGCCCATCGCCACCCAGAAAATAGCACGGAAGAGCGGCCTTGTCATCGCGGCAACTCCGACTCTTTTGTCCCCACATAAAACGGCTGAAAAACGTTGTCGGGCCGACAATTACAGGCCGGACTATAAAAACTACTATCTCACTATGCCTAACCGGATCACCCGAGAACTACAGGCGCGACTCACCGGCAACATCCACAGGCTGCTCGCCCGAAAGCGCTGGAGCGCGGAGTACATCCACCGCCATTCCGACGTGGATAAGGGCAACCTCAGCCGCTACTTCAACGGGCACCGCGACTACACACTCCTCAGTCTTACCCGCATCGCAGAAGTGCTGCAGGTGGACGTCTGTGAGCTGTTCCGGCCCCTCAGGCCCAAGCGGCCCCGGCCGGCGTCGAAGGCTCCGCGGGCCTAAGGCATTTTGGTTCGCTCCAGCGCTCTGGCCCCTCGGCCGGGCGTTTTTTTATGGAAGCATCGGACGTTTCCATTTTTTGACTTTGGTCATCCTTTGCCCCAGCTTGACAGGGGCAGCCCCGCCGCTTAACGTGCCCCCCAAGCCGCCCCCCAACCAAAGGAGTCCACCATGTGGAAGAATTTCAAGCTGGGCCTGGTCATCGCGCTCGCAGGTTTTGCCCTTCTGGTGGCGACGCAGCCGTCGCAGTTCAGCGTGAGCCGTTCGGCCAGCATCGCGGCTCCGCCCGCCAAGGTTTTCGCCCTGGTCAACGACATGCACGAGTGGAACCGCTGGTCCCCCTGGGCCAAGCTGGATCCGGACATGAAGACAGCCTTTGACGGCCCCGCCGCGGGCGTGGGGGCGGTGGAGACCTGGGGCGGCAACAGCCGCGTGGGTGCCGGCCAGATGCTGGTGACCAAGAGCGTTCCCGGACAGGAAGTGGGCATCAAACTGGTGATGGTCAAGCCCATGCCGGCCAGCAACGACGTGGACTTCACGTTTTCGCCGGACGGCAAGGGCACGGTGGTGACCTGGACCATGAGCGGCCAGAAGAACTTCGTGGCCAAGGCCTTCGGCCTCTTCGTCAGCATGGACAAGATGGTGGGCGGGGAATTCGAGAACGGCCTGGCCAACCTGAAGGCCCTGGCCGAAACCCCCGCCAAGATGTGAGCGCAGCCATGCCCCTTCACGAGCGGCACTGCCAGGCCTGCGGGCCCGGCACGCCTCCCTTGGCCGAGGCGGCATTGGCGCCTTTGCTGGCGCAGGTGCCGGCGTGGCAGCGCGCGGACAACGGCGCCGTACTACAGCGGGACTTCACGTTCGACAGCTATTGGGCCGGCCTTGGTTTCATCAACGCGGCGGCCTGGATCGCCCAGCAGGAGAAGCACCATCCGGACATGGAACTGGGCTACAAAAAGGTGCGTGTGCGCTTCACCACCCACGCGGCCAAGGGGCTGACCGAGAACGACTTCATCGGCGCGGCCAAGGTGGACCGCTTGCTGGGCTGAACAGGGGGCACGGATGATGGCTTGGATGGCCGGAGCGGCCGTGGTGATGGTGGCGCTGTCGCACCTCTATTTCATGGCCCTGGAGATGTTCCTGTGGCGCTCACCCGCCACCCGCCGCGCTTTCGGGACCACGGCCAAGTTCGCCGAGGCATCGGCGGTCCTCGCCGCCAACCAGGGCCTCTACAACGGGTTCTTGGCCGCAGGGCTTCTGTGGGGCCTGGGCGCCTATGGCCTGCGCGACGGCCGGGCCATCCTGAGTTTTTTCCTGGGTTGCGTGGTGGTGGCCGGGCTTTACGGCGCGGCAACGGCCAGCCGGCGCATCCTATGGGTGCAAGCCGCGCCGGGGGCGCTGGCCTTGGGCCTGCTCTGGGCGCTCTAGGCGGCCGGAAGCATCCGAATAAGAAGGGCCGTCCCGCCGGGACGGCCCTTCTCTTTTCCAAGGGGCCTTGGATCAGTCCCTCGGCCGCCGCAGATCCAACGCGTGCGGGAATTCCGTCGGCTCCTCCACCGGCGGGACGGGCATCTTGCCGCTGGCCCGGCCGCGCGGCTCGAAACGGGCTTTCCAGCGCGACTCGGCTTCCTCTTCGTTGACCGGCATGAGCTCAAAACTGCGGCCGCCCGGATGGCTGGCGTGCCAGGCGCAGCCGCCCAGCGAGCGTTCCAAGGCCGGGTCCAGCAGCTCGAAGACCAATGGCGACATCGCGGGCAGGTCGCCGTACAGCGAGGCCGGCTGGTCCCAGGCTTTGTAGCGCACCGCGCCCACCACCACGCCGGGCACGGCCGTTGGCCTGAGCGGCACCCGACGCCCGTTGCAGGTGAGGATGAGGCCGGGTCGGGCGTCGGCCAGGGTCACCTGCACCCGTTCGGTGCTGGCGTCCACGGCCCGGCTGACGGTGCCGGCCAGGCCCTCCTCGCCCAGCACGGGCCAAGGCTCCAGGGCCGTGCGGATCTCCAGTTCGGCGTGGTCCAGCACGGCCCGGCCGCAGACCGGAAAGCGGAAGTTGAGCTGGGCCCGGAACCAGTCCAGTTCGAAACGCAGGCCATCGCCGCGCAAATCCTCCAAGACCTCCTGCAGATCCAGCCACAGGTAGTGCGGCAGCATGAAGCGGTCGTGCAGCCGCGTGCCCCAGCGCACCAGTTTGCGCCGGCGCGGCGCCTTCCACAGGTGGGCGACCAGCGCCCGCAGCAGCAGGGCCTGCAGCAGGGCCATGCGAGGGTGCGGCGCCATTTCAAAGGCCCGCAGCTCCAGCAAGCCCTGGCGTCCGCGCTCGGAACCCGGATCGTAGAGCTTGTCGATGCACAGCTCGGTGCGGTGGGTGTTGCCGGTGACGTCCACCAGCAGGTGGCGGAAGAGCCGGTCCAGGCGCCAGAAGGGCAGGGTTCCGTCCTCGGGCACCCGGGCCATGGAATTTTCCAGCTCGTAGAGCGCGTCGTGGCGGGCTTCGTCGGGCCGGGGCGCCTGGCTGGTGGGGCCCACGAAGAGCGAGGAGAAGAAATAGCTCAGGCTGGGGTGGCGCTGCCAGTAGCCGACCATGGCCGGCAGCAGCTGGGGCCGGCGGAAGAAGGGGCTGGCGTCGGGCGTGGCCGCGCCCAGCACCCAATGGCAGCCGCCGCCTGAGCCGACGGGCTGGCCGTTGACGAGGAACTTGACCGCGCTGAGGCCGCAGGAGCGGGCGTCGTCGTAGAGGCTTTCGATGATCCTCTTCAGGCCAGCCCAGTCCGCCGAAGGCTGGATGTTCACCTCCAGCACGCCCGGGTCCGGGGTCACCCGGAAGCTGAGCAGACGTCGGTCCGCGGGCGGCTCGTAGCCTTCCAGCACCACCGGCAGCCCCAGCTGCTTGGCCGCGGCTTCCACCGCGGAAACCAGCTGAAGGAAATGTTCCAGCAGGCTGAGCGGCGGCAAGAAGACGTGCAGACGGCCCTCCACGAACTCCACGCAGAGGGCCGTGCGCACCGCGCCCTGGGCGTCTCCACCCTTGCCGTCGACCAAGGCCCCCAGGGGGCCCAGCGGCTCCATGGGATTGCGCGGCGTCGGCACGGGTTCAAGGGCCTTGGGGGCCGTCGCCGGCGGCAGCAGACGGTAGCCCATGGCCGAGTCGCCTTCGCTGAGCACCAGGCGGCCGTCCGCAGGCTGCCAGGCCTCGGTGGCCCAGCCTTTGCGCGTGGAGCTCCAGGTCAACGGCAGCACCCAGCCCGTCGGCGTTGGCGCCGTGGGTTTGGCCAGAGTGGCCAAGTGCTGTTGCCGGCGCAGGCCCCCGGGGGCCACCTCGCGCTCCAGCACAGGCTGCTCCGGCGGCGGGACCGGGGCCGGGGCGGCCTTTTGGGCAGGTTCATAGGCAGGCAGAACGCGCGCCGGCTCCAGGCCCAGGCGGCGGCTGAGCACGTCCAGCAGCTTGGCCCCGTCGTGCAGCGCGGCCTTGCCCGGGGCGGAAGGGTCGGCCAACAAGGGGGCCTCGGCCCACACGGGCTGTCCGTCGGCCCGCCAGAAGCAGTTGAGGGACCAGCGGGGCAGCTCCTCCCCGCCGTACCATTTGCCCTGGCCTGTGTGGGCCAGGGAGCCCGGGGCAAAGCGCCCGCGCAGCTTGTCCAGCAGCTGCCAGCCCTTGGCCAGCTTGTGCTCGCCCAGGGCCGCGGTCTGCCATTGCGGGTCGTCGCGGCGGTCCTCGGCCACAAAGGTGGGCTCGCCTCCCATGGTCAGGCCCACGCCCAGGGCCTTGAGCCTGGCGTCCACGGCGTAGCCCAGTTTGTCCGCCGCCTCCCATTGTTCCGGGCTCAGGGGCCGGCTGGCGCGGGCCGGGTCGGCCGTGCGCACGACGGTCATGCTGTGTTCCAGGGTGGACTGGCAGGGCTCGAGGCTGCCAGTGATGGGAGCGGCGCTCACGGGATGGGGGGTGCAGCTCAGGGGCAGGTGGCCCTCGCCGGCGAAAAGCCCGGAGGTGGGGTCCAGGCCGATCCAGCCCGCGCCGGGCAGGTAGACCTCCACCCAGGCGTGCAGATCCGTGAAGTCCTGGAGCGGGCCGGCAGCGCCCTCCAGGGGCCGCACATCCGGGCTCAATTGCACCAGGTAACCCGACGCGAAACGGGCCGCCATGCCCAGCTGACGCAGGGTCTGGCAGAGGAACCAGGCCAGGTCGCGGCAGGATCCGCTGCCCAGCTCCAGGGTCTGCTCGCAGGTCTGCACCCCGGGCTCCATGCGCACCAGGTAGCGGTTCTCCCGATTCACCCTCTGGTTCAGCTCCGCCAGCAGGGCCACCACGTGCTGGGGCTTGCGGCTGAGGGCCTTCACATAGGCGCCCAGTCGGGGCCCTTCCTCGGCCAGGCGCAGATAGGGCGCCAAATCCACGGCCAGCTCGGGCGGGTAGCTGAAGGGGTAGTCCCGGCAGCGTTCGTCGATGAAAAAATCGAAGGGGTTGAGGCGGTGCAGCTCGGCCCGCAAGCCCACCTTCACCGACAGCGTCTCGGTGGGCTCGGGAAAGTTCACCAATGCCATGAAATTGCCGAACGGATCCTGCTGCCAGTTCAGGAAATGGTTCCTGGGTTCGATGTCCAGGGCGTAGGACAGGATGGGCGTGCGGCAATGGGGGGCCGGCCGCAGGCGGATGGTCTGGGGGCCCAGGTGGATGGGGCGGTCGTAGCGGTAGCGGGTGACGTGCTCCAAGGCCACTTGAATGCCGCTTTCGGCCATTTTTGACGCGCTCTTTGGGTCCTGCATATTAGAATGCTCTCCATGACAAACTTCTTTTCACTGTCCTTTGACAATGCCGCGTCGCCATCCCTGCGCCTAAAGGCCCAGGCCGACCCGGAGACCGAAAACGACTGGGGCATGGTCTGGTATTCGGGGGACGAGGGCCCCGCCACCAAGGTCAAAAGCTCGGGCAACGGCGATGAGGAGCTGAACCGGCTGCTGTCGGATTGGAACCGTTTCCGGAGCGCCTCGTTCTTCGCCATGTCCGGCGAGCGGCAGCACGGCAAGCACCCGCCGCCCTACCTGCGAAGCTATGGGGGCCGCCAATTCGTGTTCATCTTCAGCGCCGCGCTCAAGGGTGATTTTCAGGCCCAGCTGCCCCTGGGCGGCGACCCCAGCTTTGAGCCGCTCAGCTCCGCGGCCACCGAACACGCCTTTTGCTGGCTGCTGCACAAGCTTTTCGAGAACCAGAGCCGCAAGCTCTCCGGGGTTCCGCCCAAGGACCTGCACCGCTGGTTGGGCGAGATCAACGCCTTGGGCGAGCTCAACTGCGTGATCAGCGACGGCAACAACCAGGTGGCCTACCGCGACCGCGAGGGCCGCGGCAGCCTGTTTGGACTGCGCCGCATCCCGCCGCACACCCACACCCACCTGGAAAATGACGCCCTCACCATGGACCTGGGCGACGCCATGGACGCCAACCGCAGCGTCTACCTTTTCTCCACCCAGCCACTTTCGTCGGAGGATTGGCAGGCCGTCGAGCCGGGTTCCATGCTGGCGGTCAGGCGCGGCCGCGTGCTCTACGACAGCACCGGCGCGGCCCTTCGCCCGGGCACCACCCCGCTTTGGTCAGGCGTGGGCCTGCAGGCCCAATGGAACGCCACCCCCGCCGCCGCCGTCCCGCCACCGGCCCCGCTCCTGCCGCGCGTGTTGAACGTGCTGCATGAGACCGCCTACCACTACCGCCTGCCGGTGGAGCGCTCCAGCCATCTCTTCCGCCTGCGGCCCCTGCAGGACCGCCTTCAGGGGCTGCTGGACTACAGCTGCGAGATCACCGTGGATGGCCGCCGCCGCGAGTTCGAGGACGTCTTCGGCAACGCCACCATGCAACTGGAGGTGGACCGGCCCTTCATGGAGCTGATCGTGCGCAGCCGTTCCAAGCTGCTGCTCACCCCCGCGCCGGCGCGATGGATGGAGTCCCGTTCGTTCCAGCGCGAGAGGCTTCCGCAGCTATGGATGCCCTGGCAGCGCCAGATGATGCTGCCCTACCTGCTCCCGCCCGAACTGCCCGAGACCGAGCTGAAGCAACTCACCGACTACGCCATGGGCTTCGCCCAGCGCAATGACTTCGACCTGCTGGACACCCTGATGGACCTGAACCAGACCATCAAGGAGGACTATATTTACGCCAGCGGCTTCACCAACCACTTCACCACGCCCTTCGACGTCTACAGCACCCGCCGCGGGGTCTGCCAGGATTTCGCCAACCTGTTCATTTGCCTGGCCCGGCTGCTGAACATTCCCGCGCGCTACCGGGTGGGCTACATCTACACGGGCGGCAACTATGAAAACAAGCAGCAGTCCGAGGCCTCCCATGCCTGGGCCGAGCTCTACCTGCCCACACCCGGATGGATCGGCTTCGATCCCACCAACGGCTGCGTGACCGGGCCCGACCACGTTCGGGTGGCCTGCGGCCGCAACTACCTGGATGCCACACCCACGTCCGGCACCATCTTTAAGGGCGGGGGCCCGGAGAGCCTGTCGGTATCCGTGCGGGTGGAGCAGGAATCCGCCGACGCGGGCAACGGCGGGTGGATGGTCCCACCGGCCTGATCAGACGAACATCACTTCCGCTTCCAACCTGGATCCCGCCACCGCGGCGCCGTAGCGGCCGCTGAGCACCGCGGCGCCGGCCGGATCCGGGCTGGCGGCCAGGGTGATGTGGCGGTCGGCGCAGGCCAGCCCGCTGGAGGGGTCGAAGCCGCGCCAGCCCGCGCCGGGCAGATAAACCTCGGTCCAGGCGTGCAGGTCCTTCAGGCGCTGTTCCGGCTCCCCTTCGGCGTAGCCGCTCACAAAGCGCGCCGCCAGGCCCTCGGCCCGGGCGGCGGCGCAGAAGAGCAGGGCCAGGTCCCGGCAGGCCCCGCTGCCGTGGTGCAGGGTTTCGGCGGGCGCCTGGGCCCCGCCTTCAGGGCGTCGTTCGTAGTTTATTTTTTCGTGCAGCCATCGGTTCAACCGCATGACAAAGGCCAGCGGGTCGCCTTTGCCCTCCCGGGCCAGGGCCTGCGCCAGGGCGGCGGCCTCTGGCTCCCCGCGTTCGGGAAGGCAGGGCGCCAGGGCCGGGTGGGCCTCCAGCACCCGCCGACCCCACGGCAGCGGCCCCAGGTCCGTCTCCAGCACAAAATCAAAGGGGTTGGGGCGCAAGGTCTCCACCGTGCTCTCGGCCAGCACCTCAAGGCCGGTGGTTTCGCCGATGAACCAGGCCCGGGCCTCCACGTTGCCGTGCTCGTCCAGGCAGGCGCTCAGCAGGCTGGGCTGGGGCGCCAGCTCCACATGAAAGTCCAGCACCCGCTGGCTGCCGTCCTCGCGCGGCCGCAGCCGCAGGCTCTGGGGCCCCAGCACCGCCGGCGTCACGTAGCTGAGCTTGAGGCTGTGGCGGATCTTGAAGATCATCCGCCGGAGCCGCCTTCCACCTTCTTGATCAGCCCTTCCACCCACTCTTCGGGGATCTCGCTCACGGCGGTGCGCAGGCGCTCGCTCCACCATTTGCTCAGGGCGGCCAGGTCCTCGCGTTCAAGGCGGCCTTCCTCGATCTTGGAGGCCCCCTCGTGGTACAGCACCACGTCGAGGGGGAAGTCCACGCCCGCGTCCGAGATGCGGGTGCTGTCAAAGGCCAGGCAGCCCACCTTGAAGGCCCAAGGGATGGGGTCGGTGTACTTCAAGCTCCGGTCCAGCACCGGCCGGCCGTAGTTGCTTTCGCCGATGATGTAGTAGGGCCGCGAATCGGTCACTTCCACCCAGTTGCCCTGGGGGTAGACCAGGTAGAGCTTGCTCTCGGCGTCGCCGGGCAGGCGGCCGCCAATGAGGGCGTGGATGTTGAACATCAGGTGGCTTTCAAAGAGGGCGGTCTTGTCCTCCTCGGCCACCCTCCGCACCTGGGCGCCGAAGGCGTTGGCCACCTTGTACATGCGGTCGTAGGGCGGCTTGGTGGTGGCCAGCTCCTCGTCAAAGTAGGTCAGCACCTTGTCGCGGACGCTGCGCAGGCCGCTGGTCATCAGGAACAGCGGGTAGCCGTACTGCTGGTAGGTGGTCACCTTCTTGGTGACGAAGACCTCGGTGCCGCTGGTGATGCGCGTGTCGGCCAGGCCCACCAGGCCGTGCTTCAGTTTGATGCCCAGGCAGAATGTCATGGAGATTGGTTTCCGGAGGGGTGGGTGATGGCCCTACTGCTGGGGCTGCTCGTAGGGGAGCCCGTCGCCTTGGTGGGCGCTGCCGGGCTCGAAGTAGGCGCTGTTGATGGCGTCACCGACCTGGATGAGGTCCAGCTGAAGCTGGTCCAGCCACTGGTGCACGCCGCCCTTGAACACGTCTTCCAATTCGGTGAAGCGCAATTGGGCCGTGAGCTTGCCCAGGGCCTTTTCCGCGGGGTTGCGGAAGGAGCCCGCGGGCGTGCCGTTGAGGCCCCGCAGGGCCTGGTCGGCGGCGGCCAAACAAAAGGTGACGCTGCGGGGGAAGGCGGCATCCAGGAGCAGGAACTGGGCCACCCGCCGGCCTTCGGTCGCGCCGTGGCGGCGGCGGTACATGGTCAGCCCGCTGGCGCTCTTCAGCACGGCCTCCCAGCGCAGCTCATGCCCTGGGTCGGCCGCGCTGCCCTCCAGCTGGGCGTGCTGCACGTCCACCAGGCGCGAAACCTGGTCGGCCCGCTCCAGGAAGCGGCCCACCTGCACGAAATGCCAGCCTTCGTCCCTCGAAAGGGACCCGGCCAGCAACCCCTCAAGCTCCCGGGCGCGGTCCTTGACCAGGTCCAGCAGGGCGTCCAGCCGGCCGGGTTCGCCGCCGGCGTGGGTCCCCAGGGCGAGGTACACGCTGTTGAGCAGCTCCCAGGCCTCGCCAGGCAGGTGCTCCCGCACGGTGCGGGCGTTTTCCCTGGCCCAGCGCACGCACTGTCCCACGCTGTTGGGATTTTCCTCGTCCAGCACGAGGAAACGCAGGGCGGTCTCGCGGGTGGCCTCGCCGTAGCGCTCCCTGAAGTCCTTGAGGTCCCCGGTGGTCTCGATGACCGCGTCCCAGGCGGCTCCCTGGGCCCCGGCCAGGTCCAGGCTCAGGTGCAGGTTCACTTCGGCCAGCCGGGCCCCGGCCTCCGCCCGCTCCACATAGCGGGCCATCCAATTCAACGCGTTGGCGGTGCGGCTTAACATAGGTCAGAGTGGAGCGGTGGTAGCCTTGCTGTTCATGTCCGTGACGGGGGCTTCATTGGCCGAAGGCAGCAGGACCCAGGTGTCCTTGCTGCCGCCGCCCTGGCTGCTGTTGACCACCAGGGAGCCTTTCTTGAGGGCCACGCGGGTCAGGCCGCCGGGCGTGACCCACTGCTCGCGCCCGCTCAGGATGTAGGGGCGCAGGTCCACGTGCCGCCCTTCCACGGCGCCGCCGTCGATCAGGGTGGGCACGCGGCTCAGGTCCAGGGTGGGCTGGGCGATGTAGTTGCGGGGGTGGGCCTGGATGCGCGCGGCGAAGGCCTCGCGTTCCGACTCCGTGGAATGCGGCCCCACCAGCATGCCGTAGCCGCCCGATTCGTTGACGGCCTTGACGACCATCTTGTGCAGGTTCTTCAGCACATGGTCCTTCTGGGCCGGCTCCCAGCAGACGAAAGTCGGCACGTTCGGCAGGATGGGCTCCTCGCTCAGGTAGTACTTGATGAGCTCGGGAACATAGGCGTAGACGGCCTTGTCGTCGGCCACACCCGTGCCCGGCGCGTTGGCCAGCGCCACACCGCCCTGGGCCCAGACCTTGAAGATGCCCGGCACCCCCAGCATGGAGTCCGGCCGGAAGGCCAGGGGGTCCAGGAAATCGTCGTCGATGCGGCGGTAGATCACGTCCACGGGCTGGGGGCCCTGGGTGCTGCGCAGCTTCACCCGGCCCGCCTCGACATACAGGTCTCCGCCTTCCACCAGCTCAATGCCCATCTGCTGGGCCAGGAAGCTGTGCTCGTAGTACGCGCTGTTGAAGGCGCCCGGGGTCAGCAGTGCCACGCCGGGGCGGCGGGCAGGGCTGAGCGACTGCAGCGTGGTGAGCAGGCGCCGGGGGTAGTCGTCCACGGGCGCCACCGCGGCGGAGGCGAAGAACTCCGGGAAGAGCCGCTTCATCATCTGGCGGTTCTCCAAGGCGTAGCTCACGCCGCTGGGGCAGCGCAGGTTGTCCTCCAGCACGTAGACCGTGCCGTCGCCGTGGCGGACCAGGTCCGTGCCGGCGATGTGGCACCACAGGCGCAGCGGCGGGGTGATGCCCTCGCACTGGGGCAGGTAGCCCTTGCTGCTCAGCACCAGGTCCGCGGGCAGGATCTTGTCCTTGAGCACCTGCTTTTCGTTGTAAAGGTCCTGCAGGAACAGGTTCAGCGCGTGCAGGCGCTGCTTCAGTCCGGCTTCCAGCTGGGCCCATTCGGCCGCGGCCATCACCCGGGGCAGCACGTCAAAGGGGAAGATCTTCTCGGTGGCATCGGCGTGGCCGTAGACGTTGAAGGTGATGCCCTTGCGCAGCAGGCTGGCCTCGGCTAGGCCCTGGCGGCGCTTCAACTCGTCCAGGCCCAGCCCGGAGATGGCGCCCAGCAGGGCCTCGGCCCCGGGCCTCGGCTTGCCTTGGGCGTCGATCAGCTCGTCGTAAAAGCCGTCCAAACGGTAGTCCTTGAAGGCGCTCATGGCCCACTCCGGATGCCCAGGTCGCGGCGTTGCGGCTTGCGGGATAAAAAAAGACGGACGTCTCCTGAGATTGGAGACGTCCGTCTTTGGACGCGACACGTTCCCGGGGACCTGCCCTTCGTTGGACAGCGGAGAACGTTGAAGTTGTAGAAAGATAGTAGCCTTGGACTGGCTCAGAAGCAAGCCAAGGCAGGCATGTTCCAGATCAAAAATAGCTTCTGATTCAGGTCATAATTGTTCAGAAATAAGGCTATTTCCGGATTTCTCCACCTTCATGGCCTCATCTTTATGGATGGCCAGGACAGAGAGCCCGGCCTCAGCCTTTTCCTCGCCCTCCTGCCTGCACCACAGCACCTTGGCCAGCAGGTGCAGGTGGCCCGATGCCAGGTTCAGCTCCAGCCAGGCGTAGCCGTTTTCGGCCAGGGCCCGGCTGCCCAGTAGCTTGAAATTGCTCGGGGTCTTGCTGCCCAGGGCCTCTTCCAGGAAGGCCTGGAATTTTTTCAGGTAAATCAACTCCTTGGCCGACAGGTAGGAGCGGTCGGTCAGGGCCTGCTGCTGTTCGGCCTGGCTGAGGATGCGGTACTTGGTCTCGATGCCCTGGCCGGCCGAGAAGTAGACCTTGCCCCAGCCGGTCTGGGCCGCCAGCTTGGGGTCGGCGAAGAGGACGATGGTCTGCCGCAGGGTCAGCCGGTCCCCAGCCTCCACGTCCAGGAACTGCACCCGCAGCACCCGCCCGCTCTGCCCGTCCGCAGGCGGGTCGCTGTGCACCACCTGGGCCCGCAGCTTGAGCGGGGCCTTGCGGCTGTCCAGGCTGAACTCCAGCCGCAGCAGGTCGCCCTGGGCCGCGAAGAGCCCGCAGTGCGTGGCCAGCCCGGTCTCGGAAAGGTTGAGCACCTCGCCCAGGCTGCCCTGGCCTTCGGGCGCGCCCTCGGGCCAGGCGAACACGTTCAGCTTGGTCTTGATGCGGATGGACTTGCGGTTCTCGAAACCCATGCGGTCCCTTCAATTTTGGGGTCCTGCCAAGCCGGGCCCGGGCTTATACTGGGCTCCGTCGCCCTTCCGGAGGCCCCATGGCTTTTCTCCTCGGTTTGCTCATCCTGGTCCTGGACGTCCTGGCCATCCTCAAGATCGCCCAGGGCAAGGGCCGCACGGTCAAGAAGCTGCTGTGGATCCTGATCATCCTGTTCCTGCCGGTGCTGGGTCTCCTGTTCTGGTACCTGCTCGGCCGCGACTAGCGCCGGGGAACGCCCCAAAAAAGCGAACGCCGGACCCGCGGGTCCGGCGTTCTTGCGTTCAGCCGGGCCCTGGCGCGCTTACGGCTTCACCGTGGCCAGGTAGGTGGCCTTGCCGCCCTTGATCTTCAGGATCACGGCGCTCTTCACCGCGTCGCGGTTGGCGTCCATGCTGATGCCCCCTGTCACGCCGGGAAAGTCCTTGGTCTTGGCCAGGGCGTCGCGCAGGTTGGCGCCGCCCAGGTCCGGGGCGCGCTTGACCGCGTCGGCGAAGACCTTGACCGCGTCGTAGCCCAGCATGGCCAGGGCGCCCGGGGCGTGGCCCCAGCGGGCCGTGTACTTGCTGACGAAGTTCTTCACCACTGCTTCGGTGCTGTCTGGGGCGCAGTGGTTGCTGAAGTAGCAGCCCTCCAGCGCCTCCCCGCCGATCTTGTAGAGTTCCGGGCTCTCCCAGCCGTCGCCGCCCATGAGCGGCTGCTTCAGGCCCAGCTCGCGGGCCTGGCGGGCGATGAGGCCCACCTCGCTGTAGTAGCCGGGCACGTAGATCAGGTCAGGCTTCTTGTCGCGCAGGCCGGTCAGCTGGGCCTTGAAGTCCACGTCCCCGGCGGTGTAGGCCTTGTCGTCCACGATCTGGCCGCCGGCGGCGATGAATTCCTTGGCAAAGACGTCGGCCAGGCCGATGCTGTAGTCGCTCTTCTGGTCGCGCAGGATGGCGGCGGTCCTGGCGTGCAGGGCGCCGGCCGCGAACTTGGCCGCCACCTTGCCCTGGAACGGGTCGATGAAGCAGACCCGGAAGACGTAGTCGCCCTGCTGGGTCACCTTGGGATTCGTGCTGCTGGGGCTGATCATGGGCACCCCATGGCGCTGGGCGATGGGCGCGGCCGCCAGGCTGTTGCTGCTGGCCACTTCGCCGATCACGGCGTGCACCTGGTTGTCGCTGATGAGCTTCTCCACCACCAGCGCGGCCTGCTCGGGCTTGCCCTGGTCGTCCTCGGTGCTGAGCTGGATGAGCTTGCCCTTGATGCCGCCGGCCGCGTTGATCTCGTCCACGGCCATCTGCACGCCTTCGTGGGTGGTCTGGCCGAAGGTGGCGGTGTCGCCGCTGAGGGCGCCGTACTCGCCCAGGCGGATGACCGTGTCGTCGGCCTTGTGGGCGCAGCCGAAGGCCAGCGCGGCCAGGGCTGCGGCGGCGGCCAGGGCCGCCAGTTGCTTGCGCGTCATGAATGAGCTCCTTGGGGTGCGCAGGGCTGTCACAGGCCCGCGGGTTTGAAGACCATCAGGGTGAGGGCGTAAAGGTCCAGGCCGATGAAGACCAGGCCCAGCTGGGTGCCGCGCCGGCCCAGGGCCAGGAACACGGGGTCGTTGGGCCCGCCGGCCTCCAGCGCGGCGATCTGGCGCTTGAGCAGCGGCGAGTAGACGAAGAGCCCCAGCAGGCTGGCCAGGACCAGGGCGGCCAGCCCCTGCCAGATCCAGCGCTGGCTCCAGGGGTAGCCCGCCATCCAGGCCAGCAGCGGGCCGGTGACGCCCACGCCCAGCCAGGCCGGGTTGCTGATCTTGTCGTCCAGGAAGCGGACCCCGCGCAGCGTGAAGGCCAGGTGTTCGGGCTCGCGGGCGCCCAGGCCGAACCAGGCGCCGTAGGTCAGGTTGCAGCCGATGGCCAGGATGGCGCAGACGATGTGGGCCAGCTTCAACGCAAGGTACATGCAAACTCGGCGTTCAAGGGCCGGAAAGCGGTCCGGCCGCGCGGTCTGGGGCTTGGCCTGGGATTGTATCCCTCCGATCAGGCCGCGCCAAGGGCCGCGAAGGGCTCTTACATAATTGTAATATCCATTTTAAAAAATCACTCACCGGCCCCCTCCGTGCTTGCGCAGGGGGGCCTGTCTTGGCTAGCATCTTATCCACGCCGCGCGCCCAAAGACGGGCGCGCCAGTGTCCTCCCCCGCTGATACGGCCCACCCCAGTTCCTAATCGTCCGGCCAAGGATGGCCGGGCTGTTCCACCCCGAGGCGACCATGAGCAACGCACGCAGCAAAGTAGCGCTGGAGCTTCAGCACTACAACAAGTCCACGGAAGATTTCAAGGCGCAGTCCGGCGCGTCCATCTACGGCGAGCTGGTCTTCAACGAAGCCGCCCAGGCCAAGTACCTGAGCAAGGACGTGTTCAAGAAGCTGAAGGCCACCGCCGCTTCGGGCGAGCCCCTGGACGCCAGCATCGCCAACCAGGTGGCGCAGGGCATGAAGGAATGGGCCCTGAGCCTGGGCGCCAGCCACTACACCCACTGGTTCATCCCGCTCACCGGCTCGGCCGCCGAGAAGCACGACACCTTCCTGGAGCCGGCCAGCAACGGCATGGCCATCGCCGAATTCGACGGCAAGACCCTCATCAAGGGCGAGCCGGACGCCAGCAGCTTCCCCAGCGGCGGCACCCGCTCCACCTTCGAGGCCCGCGGCTACACCGCCTGGGACCCCACCAGCCCGGCCTTCGTGATGCAGGAAGTGAACGGCGCCACGCTCTACATCCCCACCGCCTTCGTCAGCTACACCGAGGAGGCCCTGGACCACAAGACCCCGCTGCTGCGCAGCGTGGAGGCCCTGCACGCGCCCGCCCTGCGCGCCCTGAAGCTCTTCGGCAACAAGAGCAGCAAGCGCGTCTTCACCACCATGGGCCCGGAGCAGGAGTATTTCCTCATCGACCGCCGCTTTTACGAGCAGCGCGCCGACATCATCGCCAGCGGCCGCAGCCTTTTCGGCGCCCTGCCCTACCGCGGCCAGGAGCTGGAAGACCATTACTTCGGCAGCATCCGTGAGCGCATCCTGGCCTACATGATGGACCTGGACCGCGAGCTGTGGCGCCTGGGCATCCCCTCCAAGACGCGCCACAACGAGGTTGCCCCGGCCCAGTTCGAAATGGCCCCCATCTTCGAGAAGAGCTCCCTGGCGGCCGACCACAACATGCTGGTCATGGAGCTGATGCGCCGCGTGGCCATCCGCCACGACCTGGTCTGCCTGCTGCACGAGAAGCCCTTCGCCGGCATCAACGGCAACGGCAAGCACAACAACTGGTCCATGGCCACCGACGACGGCGAGAACCTGCTGGAGCCCGGCCAGACCCCCCACGAGAACGCCCAGTTCCTGTTCTTCCTGGTCGCCACCGTGGCCGCCGTGGACAAGTACGCCGAGCTGCTGCGCATCGCCATCTCGGGCCCGGGCAATGACCACCGCCTGGGCGCCAACGAGGCCCCTCCCGCCATCATCAGCGTGTTCCTGGGCGAGCAGCTGGAGGACATCTTCAACCAGATCGAAAAGGGCGCGGCCTCGCGTTCGAAGAAGGGCGGCATCATGGAGCTGGGCGTCAGCATCCTGCCGCCGCTGCCCAAGGACGCCACGGACCGCAACCGCACCTCGCCCTTCGCCTTCACCGGCAACAAGTTCGAGTTCCGCGCGGTGGGCTCCACGGCCGCCATCTACTTCCCCAACATGGTGCTCAACACCGCGGTGGCGGACGTGGTCGCCGAGATGACCGACCAGCTGGAGAAGGCCACCAAGGGCGGCGGCAACTTCAACAAGGCCCTGGCCGCGCTGCTGCAGAAGTACGTGAAGGCGCACAAGCGGGTGGTGTTCAGCGGCAACGGCTACAGCGAGGCCTGGCACAAGGAGGCGGCCAAGCGCGGCCTGCCCAACCTGAAGACCACGCCCGACGCCCTGCACGCCATGGACAACGCCGAATACAAGAAGCTCTTCGCCAAACATAAAGTGATGAGCTCCAAGGAGTACACGGCCCGTGAGGAGATCATGTGGGAGCGTTACGTCAAGCAGCTGAACATTGAGGCGCTGGCCGTGACGGACATGGCCCGCAACCTGATCCTGCCCGCGGCGGTGAAGTACCAGGGCAGCCTGGCCGGCACTATCAAGGCCACCGAGGACGTGGTCTCGGCCAACAACGGCGGGGCCAAGGCCGTGCTGGAGGACGTGGTGGAGAACATCAACGCCCTCTACAGCGGCATCGAGAGCCTGAAGAAGGCGCACGTGGCCGCGGCCGGAGCCAGCAGCCTGCCCAAGCAGGCCGAGGCCTACCGCGACCAGGTGGCCCCGGCCATGCTCAAGGTGCGGGAAGCCGCCGACACGCTGGAAGGCCTGGTGGCCGACGAGCTGTGGCCGCTGCCGAAGTACCGCGAAATGCTCTTTCAGTACTAAGAAAACACGGAAAAAGAGCGTTTCAAGGGGCGGGCCTTCGGGCCCGCCCCTTGTTTTTTTGGGGGGTTCAAAGGCGGGCCGGGCAGCTTAGAATGGGCCACGTCTTTCTGGGAGGTGGAATGTCGGAACTCGATGACATGCAAAAAGCCGCGCAAGAGGCCTTGGAGAAGCGCCGCTTCGAGCGCATGAAGACGGGCCTCCAGATCAAGTTCCGGGCGGTCGGCCCCAGCGAGGAGGCCACCCTGGTGAAGCAGGGCGGTTACGCCGCGCCAGAGGCCTTCCAAAGCCACACCTCCGAAATCAAGGACTTCAACAAGGTCGTCTCCGAGGACGTGAGCCTGGGCGGCGTGCGCATCAACAGCCCGGTGCGGCTGCCCGAAGGCACCCGGCTGTGGCTGCAGCTCACCATCCCCGACGTGCCCATCCCGGTGAACGCCATCGCCGTGGTCTGCTGGACCCGGACGGCCGGCAGCCTTTGCAGCAGCGGGCTCAAGTTCGAGAGCATCAGCAAGGCCGACCTGGACAAGGTGGAGCGCTACCTGGTGCTGCAAAAGCGCGCCGAGATCCAGAAAAAGCAGGGTGGCTGAGGCCCGCGCGGCCCTCGACCTTGGCTCCGGCACCATCAAGCTGAGCGTGTTCGAGCCGGGGCCGCGGGGCTGGACCCCCCGGTCCCTGGTGGAAGCCAACACGGAATTGCGCAAGGGCCTGGGCCCCGAGCTCACCCTGAAGCCGCGGCCCCTGCGCGACACCCTGGCCGCGGTGGCCGAGTTCCAGATCCAGGCCCAAACCCTGGGCGTGAAGCGCCTGCCGGCCTACGCCACCAGCGCGGTGCGCAAGGCCGCCAACCCGGAAGCCCTGCTGGGGCCCCTGAAGGCCCTGGGGATTGAGACCCGGGTGCTGACGGAGGACGAAGAGGGGCGCTGGAACTTGCTGGGCGCCCTGGCCCGCCTGGACCAGAGCCTGGCCCCCAGCGCCATGAAAATTTTGGTTTGCGACCCCGGCGGTGACTCCACCGAGTGCGCGGCCGACGTAGGGGGAGTGGGCTGGGCAAAGGCGGTGGTCGCATCGCTGCCCTTCGGATCGGTCAGCCTGCAGGAGCACCACGGTTCAGCCGACGACAACCGGCCGCTGGCCTGGAGCCGGCTGCAGGCCGCCGCCTGGGAAGCCAAAGCCGCGGCAGAAGGCCATCCGCAGTTCAAGGCCCTGGCCGCCGCGGGCCTGACCCCGGCCATCCGCGTGAACGCCCCCATCCAGCGGGCCTTGGAGCAAGTGAACGGGCTGCCGCTGCGCGAGCACGGCCAGGGCGGCGCCTATGGCCGGCCCCAGCTGGAGGCGCTCTGCCGGGCCACCGCGGCCCTCGACCACCAGGGCCGGGCCAAGCTGCTGGCGGGCGAGCCCCTGGGCAAGGTGGACCGCACCTGCTACGGCTTCGCCAGCTGGCTGGGCCTGCTGGACGCCTTCCACGCCGATCGCTTTTTGGTCGAACCCTGGGGCATCAAACTGGGCGCGGTCATCGCGCTGAACCCTTAGTCTCAAACAAAGGCAAGCATGGCCAAGATCTCCCTCACCGGCATCAAACCCACCGGCACCCCGCACCTGGGCAACTACCTCGGCTCCATCCAGCCCGCGTTGGCATTGGCCCAGGACTACCTGTCGGTCTACTTCATCGCCGACTGGCACGCCCTCACCACGCTGAAGGACGGCAAGGAGCTGCGGCCCTTGATCCACAAGCTGGCGGCCACCTGGCTGGCCTGCGGCCTGGACCCGGAAAAGACGGTCTTCTTCCAGCAAAGCCGCGTGTCGGAGCTGGGCGAGTTGAACTGGATGCTGGCCTGCTACGCCCCCAAAGGCCTGCTCAACCGGGCCCACGCCTACAAGGCCGTGGTGGACGAGAACAAGGAAAAGGGCGACGACCCGGACGCGGGCATCAACGCGGGCCTTTTCACCTACCCGGTGCTCATGTCCGCCGACATCCTGCTCTTTGGCAGCGACGTGGTGCCGGTGGGCCAGGACCAGAAACAACATGTTGAAATCGCCCGCGACCTGGCCGAGGCCGTGAACCGCCAGCTGGGCAAGGTCTTCAACGTGCCCGAGCCGCTCATCAACGACCAGGTCAAGACCATCCCGGGCCTGGACGGGCGCAAGATGAGCAAGAGCTACGACAACGTGATCCCCTTCCTGGCCCCGCCCGCGGAGATGAAGAAGGCCGTGATGAAGATCGTCACGGACAGCAAGCGGCCCGAGGAGCCCAAGGATCCAGACAGCTGCAACGTCTTCAACATCTTCAAGCACTTCGCCGAGCCCGCGCGGGTGGAGCAGCGGCGCAAGGACTACGCCGCCGGCGGGGTGGGCTACGGCGAGATGAAGGAAGAGCTGATCGCGGCCCTGGAGGCGCGCTTTGGCGCGGCCCGGGCCAGGTATGACGAACTGTTGAAGGATCCGGCCGGGCTGGACAGGATCTTGGAGGACGGCGCCGGGCGCGCCCGGCAGCTGGCCGGGGACCGCATGGAAAAGTTAAGGAAGAAACTCGGGTTGCGCTGAATGTGCACGGTCAGCTTCCTGCGGCTGAAGCAGGGCTACTCCCTGATGATGAACCGGGACGAGTCTCCCCTGCGGCCCGCGCCCGAGACCGTGGCCCAGCCCGCGCTGGAGGGCCCCAGCGGCGCCCGGCGGGTGCTCTATCCGGTGGATCCAAGCAGCGGCGGCACCTGGGTGGGCCTGAGCGAGCGCGGCACGGGCTTTTGCCTGCTCAACCAGCATCCGCCGGGCTGGCAGCGGCTGGCCGGACGCTCGAGCCGCGGGCGCCTGGTGCCGCTGGCCCTGGCCGCGGACACGGCCATCGCCGGGCTGGAGCGGGTGGCCTCCGAGGACCTGGCCGGCACGGCCCCGTTCCTGATGCTGGGCGTGGACGAGGGGCAGGCGCCGCTGAGCCTGCGTTGGGACGGACGGCAGCTGGAGCGCCGGCTCCATCCCGAGGGCTCCGGACTTTGGACCTCCTCGGCGTTCGAGCCGGGGGCCGTGGACCTGGCCCGGCAGGAACTGTTTCAGCGCCGCCTCTCGGCGCTGCCCCAGGACGCCGAGGATGCGGCCGTGCTGGAGCTCCAGGAAGCCTTCCACTTTTCGCAGGAGCCCGCACCGGGCCCACTGGCCGTGTGGATGACCCGCGACGACGCCCGCACAGTGAGCTACACCCATCTGTTGATGCTGCAAAAACAAGGCGTGCTTCGCTACCTGGACCGGCAGGCCAAGGAACAAGGCGGCACGCCTTTGGTCATCGCTTTGGCCCGCCCGATTCCGTAGTATGATCCATGTTTGAAGCGGCGCTTGACCCCTCCTTGACATTAAGACAATGATGTATGCGGCCGGAGGGGCCATTGCTTAGCCTGACAAATTTCCTACACCAATCTAATGACCTAGGGCCGGACAACCGTGCCCTGGAATCCAGGCGTTTGATCCTGACCAAGCGCCTGCTTTGGCTATTGCTGCCGGCCCAGCTGGGCCTGGCTTGCCGCCATTTTGTGGTGGCGCCGGGCTTTGTGGCCTTGGCGTGCCTGGCGGTGAGCGCGAACCTGTCCGCCATCGCGGTGCTCAAGGCACGCCCGGCCGCGCGGCTGCTGGTCCTGCGCCTGCTTTGCGCCGTTTACCTGGCCTTGATGGGCCTGGAGGCCCTGCATTGGCCGACCAGCACCGGCGCGCCGGCGTTGATGTTCGTCCCCTTGCTGGGGCTTTGCGGCTTCCTCATGGACGGCCCCTGGACCGGCTTCGGCCTTTGGGCGGGCGGCTTGGCCATCCTGGTGGTGGCGGCGCTGCGCATCCCGGCGGGCTCGCCCGAGGGTCTGGCCATGCTGGGCATGCTGGCTTGCGCGGCCACGGCCGGCTTGGCCAGCGCCTGGGCCTGGCGCCGCGTGCTGGACCAGGCCCTGGAGCAGTTCAACGGCTGGAACACCGCCTTGAGGGAACACTGGGTGGAGCGCCGCAGCCTGGCCACGGCCCTGTTCCAGGAGCAGCTGTCCTCGCTGGGCCGCCTGAGGGAGGTGCTGGCGCTGCCCGAATCCCAGGTTTGGGAGGCGTTGCGCAAGGAGCTGGACCACCTCAACGAAATCCAGGGCCGCGCCCGCGTCAGCCGCAACGCCCTGGCCGACCTGCCGGCCCAGCCCGTGGACGAGCGGACCTTCGCGGCGGTGGCCCTGCGCGACAACCTTCTGATCGCCCTCTTCGGCGCGCTCTGCGGGGTGGCCGGATCCCTGAACAACGGCGGCCTGTCCCTGCCCCTCTCCCTCATCGGCGCGGCCTTTGTCGCGGCCATGCTCTTCCTGCTGCGGAAAAAAGGGATCCCCCCCCGCTGGCTCATGTTGACCGTGCTGATCTTCGGGCCGGTCAACGCCCTGGCCGGGGTGCTGCACAACCAGTGTTCGACGCTCTATTTTTGGCCGTTCCTCATCCTTTGCTGGGGCATCCTGGACGGGGCCAGGGCCGCCATGATCTGCACGGGCCTGGGGGTGGGCTTGCTGGGCCTGGCCGCGTGGCACTGGGACGCGGCGCTGGGCTCCTGGGCTTCGCAGGCTCCGCTGCTGGTGGTGGTCTGGCTGGCCACCCTGGTGGTCTGCTACCAGGCCCTGGAGGAGCGCAGCCTGGTGCTGGCCGGGCTGGCCGCCCGCGGCCGCGAGCTGGCCCGGGCCCTGCGGGTGCGCCGGCGGCTGCTGGGCATGATGCACCATGACCTGGCCTCGCTGCACACCGCGCTGCAGGGCGTCTCCGACCTCGGCCGCGCCGGCCTGTCGCAGCCCGGCGACTGGGAGCGGGTGCGCCGCCTGCTGGGGCGCCTGGGGGAGCTGCTGGAGAGCGGCGAGGAGCAGCTGCTGGGGGAGCAGGTGATTGATCCGGCCGGGCTCACGTCCGTGTCCATGCTGGACATGGCCTCGGCCATGCAGGAGCTCTACGCCGAGCGCATCGCGGCCAAGCGCCTTCACCTCAGCCTGTCCGGCCCGCCCGGGCTGCTGGCCCTGGCCATCCCCAGCCTGCTGCGCGACAGCGTGCTGAGCAACCTGGTGAGCAATGCCGTCAAGTTCAGCCCGCCGGGTTCGGAAGTGGCGCTGACGGTCCGGCAGCTGGGGACTCAGGTGGCCTTGGCCGTGAAGGACCAGGGGCCCGGCATTTCGGACGGGGCTTTGGAGCGCCTGGAACATGGCCTGGAACAGCCGGGCGAAGAGGGCGGCCAGGGCCTGGGGCTGCTGCTGGCGCGCGAGCAGGTCCAGCGGATGGGCGGCCAGCTGAAGGTGGTCCGGCGGGCCGGCGGGGGCACCGAGGCGGTGATCTGGCTGCCCGCGGCCGGAAGCGCCTAGCCCGGGACCCATCCAATCCCGGGGCTAGGAGGCTCCGTAGATCCTTTAGACGCGGTGATGGACGCGACCGAAGGACGCAGGCACGGGCGCAGATCTTGGCGGGCCAACTTGGGCCCGCCTTTGCTGTTTCCGGATTCCAGGGAGTTTGCCATGAGCTATGACAGGAAGATTTTGGCGGTGGGACAAAAACGCGAGGTGATGGAAGGCGCGGGGGAGATCGTGGGCCGGGTGCTGCCGCAGGCGCGGCTGGGCCTGGAGCCGCTGGACCCCTTCCTCATGCTGGACCATTTCAAGATGACGCCCGGCGGGCCGGGCTTTCCCGAACACCCCCACCGCGGCTTCGAGATACTGACCTACATCCGCAGCGGCTGGGGAAGCCACAAGGACAACCTGGGCAACCAGGCCAAGGTGGAGGCCGGCGGATTGATGAAGTTGACCGCGGGAAAGGGCCTGTGGCACGGCGAAGGCGGGGGCGGCCAGCCCACGGAGGTGGTGGAAGGCCTGCAATTCTGGGTCAACCTGGCCAAGGACAAGAAGAAGATCGATCCCTCGTTCCAGGCCGTGGCCGACGCGGAGTTTCCGCGCCAGACCCAGGACAGCGGCCGGACCAGCGTGAAGGTGCTGGTGGGCCCGGGGTCACCCGTCAACATCGTCACGCCCATGGTCTACGTGGAGGCCACGCTGAAGCCGGGCGGCCGCTTCCAATGGGAGCTGCCCGAGGAGCACCAGGGCTTTGTGTACGTGCTGAAGGGCCAGGCCCTGTTCCCGGTGGATGAGGCCCGCGCGGCGGCGGACCAGGTGGCCGTGCTGGGGGTGGGCGGCGGGATCGTGGTGGAGAACGGCGGCAAGGAGGAGCTGGTCTTCCTGCTGGCCGCGGGCGAGCCCCACCGCGAGAGCGTGATCTGGAACGGGCCCTTCGTCGACTGAGCCCGTCTATTCGATGCCGGCTTCCTTCAGCCGTTTCAGGAAGGTGGGCCGGCTGACCCCCAGCTCGGCCGCGGCCTTGGTCTTGTTCCAGCGGTGGCGTTCCAGCAGGCCTTGCAGGGCCTGCTGCTGGGGCGGCGCCGGGGGCGCGGCGGGCGCGGGCCGGGCTGCCTCGGCCTGGGGCCCTTTGATCTCGGCGGGCAGGTGCTCCACGCCGGGGGCCTGGTGCCCCTGCTGGATGCAGAAGCGTTCCATCGCGTTCTTCAGTTCGCGGATGTTGCCGGGCCAGGCGTAGGCCTGCAGCGCACGGATGATCTCCTTGGGCAGCGGGTCGGCGCGGCGCCCATTTTCGCGCTGAAACTGGGCGTGGAAGAAGCGGGCCAGCGCCTCCACGTCCTGGGGGCGCTCGCGCAGCGGAGGCAGCTGCAGGGTGTAGACCTTCAGCCGGTAGAGCAGGTCCGCCCGGAAACGCCCGGCCAGCACCTCCGCCTGCAGGTCCCGGTTGGTGGCCGCCACCAGCCGCACGTCCAGGTCCAGCGCCTTCAATCCGCCCAGCCGGCGCAGCTGCCGGTCCTCCAGCACCTTGAGCAACTTGGTCTGCATGCTCAGGGGCAGCTCCCCGATCTCATCCAAGAACAGGGTGCCGCCCTGGGCCTGCTCCATCAGCCCGGGCTTGGCCTTGCGCGCGTCGGTGAAGGCGCCGGCTTCGTAGCCGAAGAGCTCGCTCTCCAGCAGGGTCTCGGGCAGGGCGGCGCAGTGCAGCTCCTGGAAGGGCTTGCCCGCCCGGGGGCTCAGCTGGTGCAGCAGGCGGGCCACGTGCTCCTTGCCCGTGCCGGTCTCGCCCTGGATGAGCACGGTCACCCGGTCCGTGGCCGCCACCCGCGAAAGGGAGGCGTAGATCTCCCGCATTTGGGCGTCCTGCAGGAAGAGGTATCCCTTGGCCGACCGTTCGCGCAGCTCCTGAAGCTCCCGCCGCAGGCGGGTGGTCTCGGCCGCCTTTTCAATCAGCAGCCTCAGCTCCTCGGGGTCGGCGGGCTTGGTCAAATAATCCTCAGCCCCCTGCCGCACGGCCTGCACCGCCAGGCGCGGATCCTGCTGGCCCGTCAGCATGATCACCGTGGTTTCAGGGCTCATGCGGCGGATTTCCGACAGCACGGCCAAGCCGTCCAAGTCCGGCAGGCCAATGTCCAGGAGGACCAGGTCCGCGTTCCAGGTGCGCTGGCGCTCGATGCCGGCACGGCCTTGGATTTCACTGGCCACATCATGGCCCCAGGACGCCACCAGACGCTCCGTCACCACGGCCAAATCTGGTTCATCGTCGATGATGAGAACGCGCATGGAGCATCCCCAAAGCACACGGCTGTCAAAGTGTAAAGGCTGCCTTGGCAAAGTGTAAAACCGATTTGACGTATTGTAAATAAAACGGCTTAACAATTGTAAAACACCCCTAGTTTTAGCCCTTGCGGCACTGGCACCGAGCTTGCAATACGTCCGGGCAGAAGGCGTCCTGGGGACTTAACCGTGCCAATCCGGTTGCCGCTCGAACCGATTCTGGCGGCTTCCAGGCCACTGACGCGAGGCGGGTTGTGATCATGGCTTCCAAAAACAGCGGTCCGAGCCCGGCCCAGGCCGTGGAGCTTCCCAGCTCCCGGGAGCTGGCGGCCTTGTTCCAAGAGGACTTTGTCGGAGCCACCGGGTTTCCGGCCCGCTGGGCCGCGGAGCGCGTGCAGGGAAACCGGCGCCTGGCCTGCAGCTGGAGCGTGCCTTTCGCGGTCAGCAACAAGAGCCGCGGCAGCTTCAGCCTTTACTGGGACGCGGACCTGCAACGCTACCTGGCGGGCCGGCTCGGCGCCGGCGCCAGCCGCCCCGAATACCTGGGCTCCATCCTGCGTTCCTGCGCCGGCCGTTGGGCCAGCACCCAGGCCTTGAGGGCGGGATGCTCGGTCCGGCTGGAGCCCACAGCCGCTCCGGCCGAGGCCCCCTCCACCGCCCCCTGGAACAGCAGCGCCGCGCTCATCGTCGACAGTTTTGTGCTGGAATTGGTCTTCGCGCTGGGAAGAGCCGAAGCCTAGCCCAGCCCCGCTTTCTCCCGCAGCTACGTTCCATCGACACTGCCGCGGGGAGACGCGCCCGGAGTTTTCACCCCTCCCCTCTGGGCGCGATAAATCGAGTAAGAGCTTCCCCGCAGCCATGCCTTCGGACATCTACGCGGGGGAAAAACGCGCCCAGAGATCCCCCCTCCCCTTTGGGCGCGTTTATTTTTCTGGGCGGTTCAGACATGGACGCAGACCTCTTTGCTCCCTGCCGCGAGGGAAGCGCCTTCCAGGCGCTGTCTGAGCTTCCATTCGTGGCGCTGGACCTGCGTTACGCCTCGCCCAACAACCTCTGCGGCCGCGACCTGTACCGCGGGGAACGCGAGGCCTGGCTGCACCAGGAGGCCTGGCAAGGGCTCAAGGAATGCGGCCGGGCCCTGCTGGCCCGCCAGCCGGGCTGGAAATTCCGTGTCTTTGACGCGGCCCGGCCCGTGAGCGTCCAAGCCCAGCTTTTTTCGGCCGTGGCCGGCACCCCGCAGCAGGCCTATGTGGCCGACCCCCAGCAGGGCTCCGTGCATAATTTTGGTTTTGCGTTGGACCTGGGCCTGCAGGATGAAAGCAGCCAGGAATTGGATTTTGGAACCGGTTTCGACAGTTTCGACCCCCTGGCCCAGCCCCAATTGGAAGAAGCGTTCATGGCCCAGGGCCGCCTGAATCAAGATCAAATAGGCTTGCGCCGCTTGCTGCGGCAGGTGATGGCCGCCGGGGGATTTCAGCAGCATCCCATGGAGTGGTGGCACTTTGACCGCCGTCCCTTGGAGCAATTGACCGGGCAATATCCCCTGTTGGCGACCTAGCTTTTCAATTTGTGACATTAATATCTTCTATTGAAACTTTAACAACAATTCGACAAATCACCGAACGTCAAAAGAAAAAGCATTGAAATAAAGGCTAAACCTATGAAAAAGGCGCAAAAAAAACTAACATAATAACTATAATCTGTTCTCTACTGAGAAGCCATGCCCTCACGCATCTTGATCATCGATAGCAATCCGCTCACCGCGGAAAACCTTCGTCTGCGCTTGGCCGCCTTTGGCCAAGTGGAATTGATGTCGAAGGAAAGCGAATGGTCCGCCAAAGCCGACCAAAGCTGGGATGTGGTCATCGCCGACTGGCGCCTGGGCAGCCTGGAGGGCCCTGCACTTTTTTCCAAGCTGTCCGCGCCCGGCCGGACCCTCTTCCTTTACACCGAAAACGCCGAAGTGGTGGATGGCGGAGCCTGGCGCAGCCTGGGGGTGCGCCAGGCCTTCAGCTACTTGCGCCGCGCCGACATGGTGCTGGCCGTGGAGCAGGCCTTGTCCGCGGTCACAGCCTCCCGCAGCGGCGGCCCGTTGTCCTTCCTATTGGTGGAGGACAGCGCCACGGTGCGTCAGTTCGTGAAGACCGTGCTCATGGATTCGTTCCCCGGCAGCGAGCTCATCGAGGCCGCCGATGGCCGCACGGCGCTGGCGGCCATGAAGAACAACCGGGTGAACCTGATCGTGACCGACCTGCAGATGCCCGGCATGGACGGCCTGAGTTTTGTCCAGTTGCTCCGCAACAACGCCGTGCTGAAAAAGAAGCCGGTGCTAGTGCTCAGCGGGGCCGTCACCGAGGAGGCCAAGGCCAGCCTGGCCTCGCTCGAAAAGTTGTCCATCCTTGAAAAACCGGTCAAGCCCGAGACCCTGGTCTCGGCCGTGAAAGGCCTTCTGCTTTAGCCATGGTGACCTCCCCGACCAAGCGCGCTTCCGCAGAACACCTGCCCCACCTCCTGCTGGTGGACGATTCCGAGGCCGTGCTGGCCTTGGAGAAGGCCGCGCTTGGCTCGACCTACCGCCTGGAGACGGCCATGAACGGCCGCCTGGCCCTGGCCGCCATGCAGCGCGGGGCGCCCGACGCGGTGCTGCTGGACCTGAGCATGCCCGAGATGGACGGGGACCAGGTGCTGCTGGCCATGCGGGCGGATCCGCGCCTGCGGGATGTGCCGGTGCTGGTGATCAGCACCGAAAGCCAGCGCGCCCGCGACACCCTGAAGCTGGGCGCCGACGATTTTCTGGCCAAACCCGCCACCGCCGATGCCCTGCGCCGGCGGGTGGGCGCGCTGCTGGAGGCCGCGGCCCAGCGGCGGGCCCAGCGCCTGCGTCCGTTCCTGTTCTTCCGCAGCGGGCCGCAGGCCTTGGGGCTATCCCTGGACCAGGTCTACCTGATCACCGCCCGGCCGGCCCTGCGGCCCCTGCCCGACGCGCCCCCGCACGTGCCGGGCTTTTTCGAGCTCTATGGGCAGCCCGTGCCCGTGCTGGACCTGGCCGCCAGGCTGGGGTTGGCCCAGGACCAGGACCTGCTGGAGCGCAAGGTGGTGGTGCTGGCCCCGCAGCGCGGCGTCTACCTGGGCCTGGAAGCCAGCGAGGTGTGGGACCCAGAAGGCCTGGCCCAGGACGATGTGCTGGAGGAGGACCGTTTTGCCGCGCCCTTCGCCGGGCTGAAAGGGCACCTGCAGTGCCTGGCGCGGGGCAGCCGGGGCCTGGTGCCGGTGCTGCGCGGCGAGGCCCTCCTGGACGAGCGGTCCTTGGCGGCCTTGGCCAAGGACCTGAGCCGGACCCGGGCCTGAGCGCCGTGCAGGAGACGGCGCTGGTGTCGTTGATGGCGGGATGGGCGACCGACGTGCTCGGCTTCGACCACCGCGCGCTGAGGCCGGAACGGCTGCTGGACGCGGCCCGCAAGGAACTGGCCAAGCGCGGCTCCACGGACGCGGTGGCCGCCGCCATCCGGGACCGTGACCCGGAATTGGAGAGCCGGCTGGTGGGGTCGGTGACCGTGGGCGAGACCTATTTCTACCGGCAGCGCGAGCACTTCGACCTGCTGGCCCACCTGCCCCAGACCGACGGCGGCACGCTGACGGCCTGGAGCGCGGGCTGTTCCACCGGCGAAGAGGCCTATTCACTGGCCGCGGCGCTGCGGCGGGTGACGGGCCTGTCGGCCCCGGCGCTGCGGGTCTGGGGCACGGACATCAACAACGCGTCGCTCGACACGGCCCGTTCCGCCACCTACGGCACCTGGTCCTGGCGGGGCACCGGAGCCCGCGCCGCCCGGCTGCTGGAGGCCGAGGCGCTGGACGAGCAGACCCGGGCCTGCGTTGCCTTCGCCCAGCACAACCTGCTGGAGCCGCCCCTTTTTGACCACGGCTCGGGCGAGCGCTTCGACCTGGTGTTCTGCCGCAACGTGCTGGTCTATTTCACCCCGGCGGCGGCGGCCCGGGCGCTGGGCCACCTGATGTCGGCCCTGCGGCCGGGCGGATGGCTGGTGCTCGGCAGCACGGACCTGGCCGGCGCCCCGGTCGGCTTCCACCGGGTGGGCCCCGGGCCCATC
>Ga0210401_10000920_pt1 | contig 35460 bp, 29 predicted proteins | sample IncBWH32MmetaG_FD_150866 | JGI IMG/M metagenome (GOLD analysis project Ga0210401, IMG submission 150866) | Forest soil microbial communities from Barre Woods Harvard Forest LTER site, Petersham, Massachusetts, United States - Inc-BW-H-32-M | ecosystem: Environmental > Terrestrial > Soil >... | reverse complement strand
GGCGCCGGCCAGCCGGACCTGGACCGAAGTGGTGCACGAATGGGTCACCACCGTAGATCACAAACGGCTGGGTATTCTTTACATCGCCTATGCGCTTGTCTTTCTATTGATAGCCGGCATCGAAGCCGTCATCATTCGCATTCAGTTGATGTACCCACACTTCAACTTTGTGTCTCCGCAGGTCTTCAACCGCATGTTCACGATGCACGGCACGACCATGATTTTCTTTGTGGCCATGCCCGTTATGTTCGGCTTCGTGAACTATCTTGTGCCTCTGATGATTGGCGCGCGGGACATGGCGTTTCCGCGCCTTAATGCCTTCAGCTTTTGGTTGATGGCATTCGGCGGATTCCTTCTTTATTTCAGTTTTCTTGGCGGAAACGGGCTGTACGGCGCCGGCACCGCGCCGGACGTGGGATGGTGGGCGTACGCTCCCTTGACCTCGCGTGCATTCTCGCCAGGGCACAGCTCGGATTACTGGACGATTGCGCTCCTGGTTTCCGGATTTGGGAGCGTCGGGACCGCGGTCAACTTCATCGCCACCATTCTTTGTATGCGGTGCCCGGGGATGAAGCTAAGCCGAATGCCTCTGCTGGCTTGGATGAATCTTGTGATGGCGGGCATGGTGCTCATCGCCATCACACCGTTAACGGCCGCGCAACTTATGTTGCTCGTCGACCGCTATCTAGGCGGACACTTTTTCGACACGCAGGCGGGCGGCTCCGCGGCAATCTGGATGCATTTTTTCTGGATCTTCGGTCATCCAGAAGTGTACATCCTGATCATTCCTTCCTTTGCTTTCATATCGGAAATCGTTCCGGTATTTTCCCGGAAACCCATTTTCGGATACCCGGTGATGGTTGCGGCCACGGTGTGCATCGGTTTTGTAAGCATGAGCGTATGGGCGCACCACATGTTCACCATCGGTATGAACTCCTATGCCAACAGCTTTTTCACGATCACGTCGATGGTTGTGGGAATTCCCACCGGTATCAAGATCTTCAATTGGCTCGGAACGATGTGGGGCGGAAAAATTCAATTCAAGACGCCGATGCTCTTCTGTATCGGCTTCCTGTTCCAGTTTCTGATCGCGGGCCTCACGGGCATCATGTTGGCCAGCGCGCCTTTCGATTGGCAGCTTAACAACTCCTATTTTGTCGTAGCGCATTTTCACTACGTGATCGTTGGCGGACTTCTGTTCGCGCTCTTTGCGGCGTTTTATTACTGGTACCCGAAAATAACTGGACGGATGCTCAACGAAACCTTTGGTAAGCTCCACTTTTGGCTGTTTGTGATCGGATTTCACCTGACGTTCGATTTGATGCACATACCCGGATTGCTCGGCATGCCCCGCCGCATTTATACCTACGAGCCCGGCCGCGGTTGGGACACGTTGAATTTCCTCGTCACGATCGGCACATTCGTGCAGGCGGTCGCCATTCTGGTGTTCGTAGGGAATCTTATTTTTTCTTACTTCAAAGGGCCGAAAGCGGGTAACGATCCATGGGACGCGTGGACCCTCGAGTGGTCCGTGAGCTCACCACCTCCTGCCTACAACTTCGCTGAAATCCCGACAGTTTCCAGCCGACGACCCTTGTGGGATCAGAAGCACCCGGAAGATCCGGACAGCAACTATGAATAAAGTGAGCCAGCAATGAGCGCAATCACCACACCGTTCCCTGGAAGAACAGAGGCGCGGAAGCTGCCGTATCGCGGCACGGTCGGCATGGCGAGTCTGATCATTGCCGAGGCGGCAATTTTCACGATTTTCGTCGTGGCCTATCTGTACTACGCCGGGAAGAGCTTATCCGGGCCAACTCCAAACGAAGTTCTTGAAACGCCCATCCTCACTACGATCTGCCTGCTGTCGAGCAGTCTCACTGTCCACTTCGCGGCAAGATTTCTCCGTTCCGGGCGACGCGGCGCATTTCTCGCGCTGTGGTTTCTTACCATCGTTTTGGGCGGCATCTTTCTCGCCGGCACTGGCCAGGAGTGGCATACGCTGATTTATAAGCATGGGCTGACAATTTCCACGAACCTTTTTGGAACCACTTATTACTCGCTCGTTGGTTTGCACGGCTCTCACGTGATCGTGGGCCTGATCATGCTCAGCATCGTATTTCTATTCGGGCTGGCAAACCGCGTCGGACCCGAGCAATCAGCTCGAGTTGAAGTGCTTGCCTTGTACTGGCACTTTGTCGATGCAGTTTGGGTTGTCGTTTTTACGGTGGTGTACGTACTCGCTCGTTGAGGGATGGAAATGGCAGAGATGCAATCCGCCGAAAGCAAAAGTTCCTGGGCTGCCAGCGAAATCGCAATGCCCGCGCCGACGGCGTGGCCGCTTGTTTTGGCCTTTGGTTTTACATTGCTGTTCGCCGGCCTTCTTACAGACGTCTCTGTGACCGTCCTGGGCGCTGTGCTTGCGGCTGCCGGCTGCGTCGGCTGGTTCCGGCAAGTCATTCCTCAGGAGCATGAAGAAGGTGTTGCAGTTGTCCCCGAGAAGGTTGTAGTCCTGACTGACCGCCGTGGCGTCGAGCGTCTTCGCGTGGCGCCCGATCAAGTGCGCGCGTGGCTTCCTGTCCACACCTATCCGGTGTCGGCCGGTGTGAAAGGAGGTTGGGCTGGTGGCATAGCGATGGCTGTCCTGGCCTGCGCCTATGGAGTGCTGAAAGCTGGAAGCGTCTGGTATCCCATCAACTTGCTTGCCGCAACTATCTACGCGCAATCGCTAAGGCTCGGACCTGGAGAACTCAGTTCGTTTCATCTGGACAGTTTCGCTCTTGCCCTGCTGCTCCACGTCATCGGCTCCACGCTTGTTGGGTTGCTTTATGGGGTGATGCTCCCGATGTTCCCGAGACGGCCCATCGTGCTGGGTGGACTCATTGCGCCGGTGCTCTGGTCGGGGTTGCTTTACACGATGATGGGTCTTCTCAATCCGTTGCTGGCGGAGCGCATTGATTGGTGGTGGTTCATGGCTTCGCAGATTGCCTTCGGAGTGGTTGCAGGCATCGTTGTGGTGCGCCAAGAGCGCACGTTGACTCGTGAAAATCTGCCATTCGCCATGCGCGCGGGAATTGAAGCCCCGGGAGTCAGCTTGCCGCATGAGAACGAAGAGGAGCGTCGGTGACCGCAGCTCGCAATTTTTATATGTTCCCCGCGCTTGCCGTGCTGTTTCTGGTGGGTTGCGGCTCGCCGCACGGACAGCCCAGTAGGGATTCGGAGATTTTGGCGCCAAACCAGATTTTGGACTTCGGCACCCTGTACAGCGAGAACTGCGCGGGCTGCCACGGCGCCGAGGGAAAGGGAGGAGCCGCGATCGCGCTCTCCGATCCCGTTTATCTCGCCATCGCAGACGACGCATCGATTCGCAAAGTTCTTGCCTCCGGAGTGCCGGGTACGGCTATGCCCGCCTTTGCGCAGAACGCCGGCGGGATGCTAACGGACAAGCAAATCGATGTGATCGCCGGCGAAATCCGATCGCGATGGAGCCGGCAGGGGATTCTAGCCGGGGCGGTTCCCCCTTCCTACGCCTCGAAATCAACGGGCGACCCCGAGCGAGGCGAGGCCGCCTACAAAATTTATTGCGAATCTTGCCATGGCCCGGCCGGTTGTGGCGGACCGAAGGGTAGCGCCATCACGAACGACTCATTTCTAGCGCTCGTCAGCAATCAGGGATTGCGCACCATGGTGATTGTTGGCCGCCCCGAATTGGGCGCGCCCGACTGGCGTGGAGATGTAGCGGGCAAGCCAATGTCCGACCAGGACGTTACGGACGTGGTCGCATGGCTAACCTCGAAGAGGGTCCCAAACCCTGGGCAGCCATACTCGGCTTCGAATTACGTTCAGCACTAGGAGCTAGATGATGTCGGATGAAAACATGATTTCCCGCCGCGGGCTTCTCATGAAGATGGGAATTCTCTTCAACGGCTTGGTTGCAACCGCTCTTGCTGTGCCGATCGTGCGCTTTCTTCTTTCGTCCGTTACGCGCGGCCGTTCGAACGCCTATCTTTCCTGGGTAGCTCTTGGCCACGTCAGCGAATTTCCGGAAGGCGAAACGAGACTGGCCACCTTTCGGAACCCGTACGTGATGCCGACCGACGGCAAGACGGTTGACACAGCCTGCTGGGTGCGGCGCGTCGCAGGCGATCAGTTCCAAGTTTTCGCGATCAACTGCGCCCACCTCGGTTGTCCCGTTCGATGGTTTCCGCAGTCCGGCTTGTTCATGTGCCCGTGTCACGGCGGCGCGTACTACCGCGATGGTTCGCGGGCCTCGGGTCCCCCGGAGCGCGGGCTTTTTGAATACCCCCATAAGGTGGAGAACGGCCTTGTCACCATCCAGGCCGGTGAGCTGCCCACACCGGGAGCGAGCGCAGCCCTCATTGGAAAGGAACCGCCATGCGCCGCGTGATTGTGCAAATCGGGAATTGGTTCGACCAGCGGTTACAACTGGCCGCTCCTATTCGCGAGACTGCGGAGCATGCCGTGCCGCGAAGCACCGCCAGCTGGTTTTACGTGTTTGGAAGCGCGGCGCTCGTCGTTTTCCTTCTGCAGCTCGTCACTGGAATTCTGCTTGCCCTTGTCTATGTCCCCTCCGCCGCGGACGCGTGGAGCAGTCTACAGTCTCTGAATCACGACGTGACTCTGGGCTGGTTCATCCGCGCGATGCATGGATGGGGTTCGAATTTCATGGTGGCGATCGTCCTCATTCATATGGTTCAAGTGTTTCTTTTTGGAGCTTACAAGTTTCCCCGAGAGCTCACCTGGATCCTGGGAGTATTTCTTCTGTTGATGACGCTCGGTATGGCCTTCAGCGGGCAGGTTCTTCGCTTCGATCAGGACGCGTATTGGGGCCTGGGAATTGGGGCCTCGATCGCCAGTCGAGTCCCAGTCGCGGGGCCCGCGATCGTCAAGTTGATGTTGGGCGGGCCGATCATTGCCGGTGCGACGCTATCGCGATTCTTTGCGCTGCACGTCTTCGTAATTCCGGGGATGCTCATCGGGTTCGTGTGCCTTCATGTCCTGATGGTGGTGAAGCTGGGTATCAATGAATGGCCGATGCCGGGCCGCATCGTGAAGCGGGCGACGTACACAAGCCAATACCACGAGTTGACCAAGAAGGACGGCGCTCCATTTGTGCCCTATGCGGTCTGGAAGGATATGTTCTTCGCGGCGTTCATTCTACTAGCGGTTGCCGCATGTGCTCTGTACTTCGGTCCATTCGGCCCTAGCGGCCGCCCGGACCCGACGATCATCCAAACGGTGCCAAAGCCGGATTACTTCTTTCTGTGGCTGTACGCTTTACTCTCGCTCCTGCCGCCTTCGATGGAAACGCCTGCGCTCCTCATTGGACCTGTAATCGTGATCGGCGCACTGATCCTGCTTCCATTTTTGTCGGGTGAAGGAGAAAAGAGCTGGCGCCGACGACCCATTGCCGTCCTAACGGTCCTACTAGTCGCAATAACGTTGGGAACATTTACGCATCTCGCCGGGTTCACACCCTGGAGTCCGCAAATGAACGCCTGGAGTGGCGATCCTGTGCCCCCGAGATTTCTGCGTGGCACGACCGCGCTTGAGCGGCAGGGCGCGCTCGTCTTTCAGTCCAAACAGTGCCGCAACTGCCATTCCCTTGGGGACCTGGGAGGGCAGAGAGGCCCGGCCCTAGACACGGTAGCGGTACGGCTGACGCAAGACCAACTCATACGCCAGGTGATCCAGGGAGGCGGCAATATGCCGGCCTACGGAAAGAACTTAAGTCCGCCGGAAACCACAGCGCTCGTCGCCTTTCTCGAGACTCTGCATCCCGCGGGACAAGTTCCTGCGCGTGATGCGTCGCGCGACGTGGCACTCGGAGAAGGCCAAGAAGAACACACTTCCGCGCGACGATAGACCGATCGATGCCACTCTCCATTCAGGCCGCACTGCAATCGTGGACCATTCCCGTTTGGCCCACGCTAGCGACCATTCTCGTCGCGTGCGTGTATTTGCGGGGATGGCTGCGCCTTCGGACGGCTTCCGCAAACGTCCTTCCTACCTGGCGGGTATTCGGTTTTCTTCTCGGACTCTTTTTGATCTGGGTGGCGGTGGGCTCACCGCTCGCTGCATTCGACGAGGAAATGCTGACGGTCCATATGGTGCAGCATCTGCTGCTGATGACGATCGCTCCTCTTCTGATGTTGGTAGGCGCGCCAGTGATGCCGCTGCTGCATGGCTTGCCGAGGCAATTTGTCCAGTCCATTCTCGGTCCGTGGCTTCGCCGAACCGAGGTGCAGTGGATTGGGCGCATGCTTTCGGAACCTGCGCTTGGCTGGCTTGCGGCTGCCGGGGCGCTCGCCGGATGGCACGTGCCCTCGGCGTTTACACTCGCCCTACACTCGGAAGGGTGGCATGTTGTCGAGCACACAACCTTCCTTGCGGCCGGGTTTCTTTTCTGGTGGCCGGTTGTTCAGCCTTGGCCTAGTGTTCCTGTGTGGCCGCGATGGACCATGCTTCCTTACCTCTTTGCGGCTACGCTGCCGTGCGACATGCTTTCGGCATTCCTAGCCTTCTGCGACCGCGTGGTTTACCCGGCTTACCTCTCGACGCCACGACCGTTCGGCATTTCCGCTTTGGAAGACCAGCAGTGCGCAGGCGCGTTGATGTGGACTTGCGTCACGTTCGTCTATCTGGTGCCGGCAACGATTCTGACGCTTCAGTTGCTGGCGGGGCGGGACTCTCGAAAGGATGAGTCAGTCCAATCCGAATTCCGAGAGATCACGGCTCCGAGGCGTAATCCGCGTGCATTGGAGGTTTCCTGAGGATGGCAACCGAGCCCATCCTTGCGGTTCTCGATTTAGCGGCCGTGGAGCGCCGCCACACGGCGCGGTGCGGCAACTTCACCGACTATTGGGCGCTAACGAAGCCGGAAGTGAACTTCCTGATCGCGATAGCAACGGGCGCCGCGTTCTGCATGGCCTGTCCTCAAACGCTTGCGCACTTCCCGTGGGTTATGCTTCTACACACGCTGCTCGGCACGGTTCTGGTCGCGAGTGGGGCCGGCGCGTTGAATCAAGTAATTGAGCGCAACTTCGACGCACAAATGCGGCGCACGGCTCGCCGACCGATTGCGGACGGCCGAATCGCGGCCAGCCATGCACTGGCGTTCGGAATCGTGTTGTCTCTCGCGGGCAGTCTCTATCTCGCTTTGGCGGTGCGCCCTGCCGCGAGTCTGTTCGCCCTGGCGACGCTCGCGGGTTATTTGCTTCTCTATACGCCACTCAAACGCCTCACGCCTATGTGTACGCTGGTTGGCGCATTTCCTGGCGCCATGCCTGTGTTGATTGGATACACGGCCGCGATGGGGAAGCTCAACGCTCAGGCATGGCTGCTCTATGCGGTTCTCTTTCTCTGGCAATTTCCGCATTTCATGGCGATCGCGTGGATGTATCGCGAGGACTATGGGCGGGCGGGTTATCTGGTTCTTGCTCCCGGGGAAAGCGGCGGCCGTTTCATGAGTTGGCAGGCTGTGGTACCCGCGCTGGCTTTGCTTCCAATCACTCTTAGCGCTGCACTGCCCGGCCGTTCAAGTTTCACGTACACCGTTGGAAGCTTGCTCGCTACCGCGATTTTTGCTTACTTTGCAACGCAACTGGCGATTCGGCGATCCCGGATGTCGGCCAGGCGTTTACTTCTGGCATCGATCATCTACCTTCCACTGATGTTTCTTCTAGTGGTCCTATGCAGAGGTTAGAGAAAAGGGTCCCAAGGTCTTCAAAAACCGCGCGGCTTTTCATGAGCCTTGCGAAGGTGTGATTGGAAGTTCTCTATGAACTCGGGTTTGGTCGCTGCCCTCGCCGCCATTTTAGGATCGTTTGTAGGTGCGATGGGCTCGGTGATAGGCACTTGGATAACCCAAAGGCATCAGGATCGACGCGACGTTCTGGCAAAGAAGATGGTTCTCCGTGAAACGCTGTATTCCGACTTCATTGGCGAAAGCGCTCGGTTATTGGTCGACTCTTTGGAACATAACGTTGTGGATCCTCAGAATCTGATACCCGTCTATGCGCTCCTCAGCCGCATCCGCCTTAGTTCGTCGCAGCGGGTTTTGGAGACCGCCGAGAAGATCATAAAGCTCATTATGGACACCTACCACCAACCCAACCTGACAGTGGAGCAAATCGAATATCGAGCCGCCAACGGCGACGACCCCCTCAAAGAGTTCGGGGACGTCTGCCGCATCGAGCTTGACGGCATGCAAAAGCAATTGTGATAGGCGCAGTGTGGCGAGGAAATCGGTGCGACGCGCTGGCCCTGCGAAAGTTACGGAATCGCAAAGGAGGCGACCATTAAAATCATCAACGTTCGCATGTAAGTTTTGTTACGCAAGGGCCTGGGGCACCGCCTCCTCCCAACGTCCCTGCGCCTTCAGGATTAGTTCCACCACCTCGCGCGCGGTACCCCGCCCCGCAAGCCGGCGAGTGGTGAAGTGGCATACAGCGGCTAACTCAGGCGCCCCGCCGGCTACGCACACTGCCAGTCCGGCTCGCTGTGCCAGAGGAATGTCCGGCAGGTCATCACCCATATAAGCAACCTCGTCTTCGGTCACGCCTGCCTTTTGCACACACTCCTCGAAAGCCGCCGTCTTCTTCGCCTGTCCCAGACAAACAAAAGTGACGTTCAGCTCGCGAGCACGCTGAGCGACGGCAGGTGAATGCCGGCCGGTGATGAAGCCGGTCTGAATCCCCATGGTGTGGGCAAGCGATAATCCCTGGCCGTCCTGGGAGTTGAATACTTTCATTTCGGAGACGGTCGGCTCTCCCGAGCCGTCGGCGACCGTGGCCGAGATCAGGCAGACGCCGCCATCGGTCAGCGTACCGTCTACGTCCATTAGAAAAAGTTTGATCTTAAGGGCACGGGCCGATACATCCGGCGAAGCGAGGCACGCAGGGCCAGTGTCAGACATAGGCGACGCTCCCGGTTTTCCTTAAATGGATCCAATCTTGTCGTGATGTCGTAAGCAGACTCATTCACATCGCTCCGGTGATCATCGTTCCGCCATGCATATTCTGGGATTGCGCGTTCAAATGTTCGCGGCAATTCGCGCCACTCGAATCAAACAAGCATCCTCGGAAGGTGTTTGCACGTCCTATTTTTTGCTACGGAGTGGATTTCCGCGATGTACCCTTCACGCCACCCGGTCATTGAATGACTGCGTCTCGCCCAATCGGATCGTTGAAGGGAGCGACTAAGACATCCGCGCCGATGGCCTTGGCGGCGCGTGTCGCCTCGTCCACATCAGCCTGGCCTGCGTCTTCAACGCACGTCTTCAGCCAAGTGCCTTCTTGCTCTAGTTTGCTGAAAGGAGGAGCGTTATCTTCCCGCCTTGGTTTCGAAGTGAAGAATTGCTGTCAAGTCATTTACAATTGCTAATATTTTGACGGACATGAGATACATCTCGAGCAAGGTTCGTCCCACCTACGTCCGCGGGCGCATTTTCTTGCCTGTAGTTGAATGGCTCGCCCTGCTGGAGTACTTTATCTAGTCTCGCGCCACTTGATCAGGCCCCGGGCCAGCGCTCAGGGTCTTAGCGGCAATGTTGAGACGCGTGGAGAGTTGAGGGGTGAATGAACACAGTCGCTCAGCTGCGTGCCGACCCCTCTACCGTTGATGTGTCACACGAGGAGCGCATTGAGTTGCTGGCTGACGGCGCGAGCGAAAGCTCCCAACCCGAAGCGATAGACGATTCCTGGCGAAGGTGTCTGCGTGACTTTCATGTCGACCCAAAGAGCAGCTCTGTACCCCACGTGCTCACAGAGCGTGAGCTCAGGATCTCTCGTGAACCCCTGAGTAGCTTCCTACCCCAAGCCCAAGAAGAGATAGACCGCCTCCATGCGATTGTCCGTCCGCAGTCTTACGTAGTTCTCTTGTGCAACAGCGACGGAGTCGCCATCCACCATCGCGGCGACGAGAGCAAGGCCCACGAGTTCAAGCACTGGGGTATATGGCTGGGCGGCGTCTGGTCGGAGCAGGTCGAAGGCACAAACGGTATCGGCACCTGTATCACGGATCGACGACCGGTTCTCGTGCATTGTGCCGACCATTTTCGCAGCCGTCACACGCGGTTGAGTTGCGCAGGCGCGCCGATCTTCGATCCTCAAGGAGGTCTGTTGGGGGTGCTGGACGTTTCCAAAGTGCACCAGCAATCTGACGATCAGCCGTTTCCGCTGCTGCTCCAGACGGTGATCGTCTCCGCGCGAGCCATTGAGGAACGCATCTTTCGTGAGCACTTTCATTATTGCTGGATCCTGGCGGCCGCGCCTTCAGACGATTTTGGATCATCCCTGCTCCTTGCGATCGACGACCAGCAATCTATTATTGGCGGCGACCAATCCGCTCGAAAGTCTCTCGCTGTGAGCGACAAAAGCCTTGCGGACGGAATTCCCTTGTCCGCCGCCTTCGCGTATGACCCTTCACTCTTCCGCCGCACAGCCGACCGGGACATTCCGGTACGCCTGATGAGTGCCCGTGGTGACGGACGCTGGTGGACGGCATTGCTTACGCCGCCTCTGAGCAGGTCTAAGGTCGCGCGCAGCTGGGCGGAAGCAGTGGTTCACTCCCGGCCAAGAATTAGTACCTTAGGGGATTTGCCGGTGGCCGCGACGCCGGAACCGATCCGTGGCGGGTTGTCACCATCCGTGACACGCCGCGTCTGCGACTATATTGAAGGCCATCTCGATGAAAAGATGCGCCTCGATGGACTTGCCTCTCTGGCAGGGCTTTCCACCGACCATTTTGCCCGGGCATTCCACCAGTCCGTGGGGGTGCCGCCACACACGTATCTGCTGCGCCGCCGCTTGGAGCATGTGCAACACCTGCTGCGGGAGACACGTACTCCGTTGTCAGAAATAGCCCTGGCGACCGGCTTTTCGGACCAAAGCCATCTCGCCCGGCACTTCCGTCGGTGGTCTGGAATGTCCCCGCGCCAGGTCCGGTGGACGGAAGCGAACCCCATCCGCACAACGTAACCCTCTGTTAAAAAGTAACTTAGCGACTGCAAGGTCGCGGACCGAGGCCGAAGCGTCTCTCCAGAACTCCCTCAGACCCCGGCGCGCTTGAGATGCAACCAGATTGTGATCTGGATCACGATTCAATGTATCCAGATCACGGAAACATTCCAAACACACCAAGTTTGTTCAAGACCGCGGGATGCCGGCAGCGCCACAATCGGCGCGCATCACCGAGAGGAGGGCAAGCCAATGGAGAACGACGAGGCCATTCGCGATCAGCCGAACTCAGGTACGACAAAGGAGCCGACCACCGCACGCGGTTTCTCTGGGTGTATCATGCCCGCCATGGCCGCCTCAGGACAGGCATCCGAGAGTTTTAATGCCCAGCTTCTCGTCGATTCGATCCCTGCGCTGATTCACACAGCCACGCCCGACGGTTACCTCGATTATTTCAATAAACCTTGGCTGGAATACTTCGGCGTCACTTTGGACAAAGTCGCCGGCTGGAATTGGACGGCTTTTATTCACCCTGAGGACGTCGAGGGGATTTTGGCCAAGTGGCGAGCCTGCCTCGAGACTGGAGAAGTCTTCGAACACGAAACTCGTGTCCGCAGCGCGAATGGAGAATACCGTTGGATGTTCCATCGGAAAGTGCCACTTCGCGATGAGAACGGCAACATCGTGAAGTGGTTTGGATCGAGCCTCGATATTGAAGAACGCAAAACAGCGGAAGAACAGTTTCACCGCAAAGCCGAGGAGCTGCAAAGAAGCGAGTTCTATCTTGCCGAAGGGCAGCGTTTTGCTCACATGGGAAGCTGGGCCTTCGATCCCGACGGCTTTTCCTATTGGTCTCCCGAATTATTTCGGATGTACGGACTCGATCCAGCAAGCAAGCCGCCTAGTGTTCAGGAATATCTGGATTGCGTCCACCCACAAGATCGCGAGTCCATGGGAGACCTGATCAAGGGAATCTTGGCCAAAGCTTCTCCCTTCGACGCTACAAAGCGCATCGTGCGTCCTAATGGTGAGGTCCGGTACATCCGCTCCGTCGGTGTTCCTGTCGTCGAAAACCAAACCCTGAAAAAGTACGTTGGCAGCGCATTGGACGTTACGGAGCACGAGCTCCTGACCGAGGAACTCCTCCGGCGCGAAGCGTACCTGACGGAAGCTCAAAGGCTCAGTCACACGGGCAGCTTCGGATGGAGACCTGATACCGGAGAGATTGTCTGGTCAAACGAAACCTACAGGATTTTTGAATACGACCCTGCCGAGAAACCAACCGTAAGCATGTTGTTGCAGCGCACAGATCCGCTGGATAGGGCGCTGGTACAACAGCTCATCGAGGACGTATCCAAGAGCGGCACAGACTTCGAACACGAGTATCACCTGGTTATGCAGAGTGGGGTGACGAAGCACGTCCACGTGCGAGCCCACGCGCTTCGCGATTCATCCGGCAACATCGAGTTTGTTGGGGCGGTGACCGACAGCACCGAGCGCAAGACCGCCGAGGAGGCCCTCCGGAGGAGTGAAGCGTACCTGGCAGAAGCGCAGAGACTCAGCCACACAGGCAGTTGGGCCTGGAGTACCGACACCGACGTCAGGCATTGGTCGGAGGAATGCTACCGCGTTCTGGGTTTTGATCCACGGGATGGCGTGCCCCGAATGGAAGAACTCATCCGGCGAATTCATCCCGACGATCAACCGGCGTTCCGGGAATCTGTCGAGAGGGGCAAGCATAGCAAGTTAGACGAAGAAGTGGATTATCGCATCGTCCATCCGGGTGGGGCCGTCAGGGACATTCACAGCATCGGTCATCCCGTTTTCAGCCCGTCTGGCGATCTCATTCAGTACACCGGAACTGTGATCGACGTCACTGAGCGCAAACGAGCCGAGGAGGAACTGCGCAGAAGTGAAGTGGAACTAAAAAACGCATTTGATGAAATCAAAAAAAGTGAAGCGGATCTCCTTGAGGGTCAAAAATTAAGCCACATGGGCAGTTGGCGACATGATGTGTTAACGGGGATCGTCACGATCTCGCCGGAAGTGCATCGGATATTGGACATTAGACCCGGGGAGGACGCATCAACCGCTGGATTCCATTTCGGCAGGATTCATCCGGAGGACCGGCCGATTGAAGCGCAAAGGTACGAACGGGCGAATTTGGCGAAGACCGGCTTCGAATCGGACTACCGTATCGTTCTCCCGGACGGATCGATCAAGCACGTCCACAATGTCGGCCATCCAGTCTTGAACGAGTCGGGCGACACCAGGGAATTTGTCGGGACCGTGATCGATGTCACTGAGCGTAAACGAGCAGAGGAGGAACTGCGCAGAAGTGAATTGGAGCTCCGGCAGATGCTGGACCTCGCGCCTCAACAGATTGCGGTATACGGGCCTAACCGCGAACGTCTTTACGCCAACCGCGTCGCGCTCGATTACTTCGGTCTTAGTCTCGAAGAATGGCAACAGTCTGCTGGTCGCGACAAGTACTTTCATCCCGATGACCACGGGCGGATCGACGGTTTTTTTGATCGCGCTGTCGCTCGTGCCTCATCTGACGAATTGGAGTTGCGACTGCGCAAACATGATGGGAGTTACCGCTGGTTTTTGGCTCGCCTTAATCCAGTGCGCGACGAAAAGAGACATATTACGCGCTGGTATGTGGCATCGACTGATATCGAAGACCGCAAGAGAGCTGAGGAGAGACTGCGGCATGAGAACGTCGCCCTCCGGGAAGAAATCGACAAGACCTCGATGTTTGAGGAGATTGTTGGCACCTCGAAGCCGCTGAAGGCTGTTCTTTCCCGGATTGCCAAAGTCGCCCCCACCGACTCGACCGTTTTGATCGTGGGAGAGACCGGCACGGGTAAGGAACTCATTGCCCGCGCTGTCCACAAACGATCTCAGAGGTCTGGACGTGCTTTCGTCAGCGTGAACTGCGCAGCCATCCCGCGTGACCTAATCGCCTCGGAGTTGTTCGGCCATGAGAAGGGCGCCTTCACGGGAGCCATACAAAGACGGCTTGGCCGTTTTGAGCTTGCCGACGGCGGTACGATCTTCCTGGATGAGGTAGGCGAACTCTCGCCCGACACCCAGGTCGCATTGCTCAGGGTGCTACAGGAACGGGAACTTGAGCGGGTCGGGGGAGGGCAGCCTATCCATGTTGACGTTCGCGTGATCGCTGCAACGAATCGCGACCTGAGGGCCACCGTAGCCAGCGGGACTTTCCGCCAGGACCTCTTCTATCGGCTCAACGTGTTCCCCATCGACGTACCGCCCCTCCGGGAACGGCAGGATGACATCCTGATGTTGGTCGAGTACTTCGTGCAGCGCTACGCTACCAAGTCGGCCAAGAATATCCGCTCGATCGATAAGAAGACGCTGGACCTGCTGCAATCCTACGAGTGGCCAGGCAACATCCGCGAATTGCAGAACGTAATTGAGAGGTCCGTGATTCTCAGCGCCGGCGACGTTTTTTCCGTGGACGAAATGTGGCTTTCGAAGGAAACATCGCGGCCGGTATCCAGGGCCAAAGAGCCGGCGCTCTTCAATGGTGAGGTTGAGCAGCGCAGCGAGAGGGAGATTATCGAAGCCGCACTGGCCGAGACCAGAGGCCGTGTTTCCGGACCGGCAGGGGCGGCAGCGAAGCTTGGAATTCCGGCATCGACTCTAGAACACAGGATCAAAGCATTAAGGATCCGCAAAGAACAGTTCAAGTTCCGTTGAAATGTGATTGGGAACCGCCGGATTCACCAAAATCACCAGATTCACCCAATCCGCCTTTTTTCAGCAGCTCACAATCGACCGCGAATCCTGTTGTTCCTTTGTTTTAAGGAGATTACGGATGGCACGGGAGTTGCTTCGCAACGACTGCAGCGAGAGGACACGCAGACGTGAGAGGGAACAAATGAACGGTGCGAAAAGCAGACTCGCCGACGTCGAAGCTTCCGCGCTGAGCGTTGTAGCAGGTGCGTCAGTTTTACCCCTGACTGCCTCCACTGAGCCCGGGCGCGTGTTGTTAAATGCCCCTAAGAATCGAACGGCCAGTGCCTCGCAGGTTGACTTGGGAGGGGCGACGAACAGAGAGGTTGAATCGATATCCACAATGACCTGCAGAATCGACCGTCTTTTTGCCGGGGAGGATCTTGTGATCTTGCGCATCACGGGACGGATAGCCGGTGAGTACGTGAACATGCTTCGGGCCTTGCTGGAAGAGGAGAGGAGCGCAGTGGCCATCGACCTCAAGGACGTCTTTCTCGTGGACCGCGAGGCCGTAAAACTGCTGGCGCTCAGTGAATCGAACGGAACCGAACTCAGGAACTGCTCGGCGTATATCCGCGAATGGGTCACCAGAGAGAGGGCGGACATGAGCGCGCCGGACCAAGGAATAGAAGGAAGGGAGGACACAGATGCTTGATGCGAGTCCTATAGCAGCCTTACCTTTTGTGGACAACGCTTCGATCGAAGAGTGGTCTGCCGGAAAATGGCGTATCAGCGCCATGGATATTGAAGGGCGAAAACAGCAAGAAGAGCGACTCCTGCAAGTGCGTCTTGAGGAGCGCAATCGAATTGCCCGCGAACTCCATGACACTCTTTTACAGACGTTCTTCGGCGCCTTGTACAAGCTTGGACTGGCCGTCGAGAGCCTGCCTGCTGAATCGCAGGTCAAATCCAAGTTAGATCCGATTCTTCACTTCATGCAGTTGGGGATCGAGGAAGGCCGAAATGCCATTCAGGGTCTCCGTTCGTCGGACTCTCGCCGATCGGATCTGGTTGTCGCTTTGTCGGCCGTTCGTCAGGAGTTTGCGACCGAACACGGTGTGGACTTTCGCGTCAATGTCGTCGGGCAACAGCAACCGCTGCGGCCGGCGATCCAGGACGAGATATACCGGATTGGCCGAGAGGCCCTGGTCAACGCCTTTTGTCATGCCGCGGCGCAGCGCATTGAATTAGAACTCGAATACGCGAGCAGTGGCCTGATCATGCGGGTTCTTGACGACGGACGCGGAATCGATCCGCAAGTTCTGGACACGGGGCGGAAGGGGCACTGGGGCCTGACCGGAATGCGAGAGCGGGCCGCGAGAATGGGCGGGCTGCTCAAAGTCTCCAGTAGCCCAACGGCGGGCACGGAGATCCGGTTGTCCGTTCCAACCCCCTTTGCGGTCCACCATCGAGCGCTCGGTGATAGTTTGCGAAACAGAGATTTTTTCGATCGATGAAAATTGGTTATTACAACAGCCGCCTCTGACGACAGAACAGAAAAACCAAATCGAGCTTCCTCGGAGACTCCTCTGAAGATTCGGTCGCTGAAAGTCGGCAAGAATCTCTTCAAGAGTTATGCAGCTGCCTCGTAAGATTTCCCGCTTTATCTCTCCGTTCAACACCATGGAAATTTGCTACACACTTTCCGTATCGCATAAGGTTTCTGGTGTATTGACAGGATACGGTTGTTGATGTATTGAGGGGCTGGACCTCTTGATGTACGGCCCCCTGGGACTCCCGTTCAAAATCTGGAATTCACGTTCAAAATTAGGAGGTGACGTCGTGGCAACCGAAGCACGGATGGCCAGCGTCGATGTCGTTGGCGACGTAGCGGCCTGGGGAGCCCACTTCTGTCTTTTTTACGAGACGAAGCAGGACCTTCTCGACACGCTGATCTCATATTGCAAGGCGGGTTTGGAAAGAGGGGAGTATTGCCTCTGGATCGTTGCCGAACCCTTGACGATCGAGGAAGCCAGAGCCGCGCTAAAAAATGCAGTGCCTGATCTTGATCGATACTTCGCGGGTTCCCGTTTGGAAATTGTGCCAGCGCGAGACTGGTTTCTGCCGAATGGCGTATTTGACGGCAAAACATTGACTGCCAGTTGGTATGAGAAACTCGCTAGCCTATCGTCCAGAGGTTACCCGGGCATGAGAATAACCGGGGATACCACCTGGCTCTCAAAGAAGGAATGGACCCACTTTTGCGACTATGAAGATGGTCTCAATGAGGTTATCGGGAATCAGCGCCTCGCGGTGCTGTGCACGTACCCACTTGCGGCGTGCGCGGCTCCTCAAATCCTGGATGTGGTGCGTACACACCAGTTTGTGCTCGCAAGGCGACACGGCAATTGGGACGTTCTTGAGACCGCCACGCTCAAGCGAGCCAAAGCCGAACTCAAGGGCCACAATGAGGAACTCGAACGACGCGTCGCCGAACGGACCAGCGAACTGATAAAAGCCTCGGAGGCGTTGCGAGAGTCGCAGGCGGAACTCGCGCGCGTCACCCGGCTGACGGCGATGGGCGAGCTGGCGGCCTCGATTGCCCACGAACTCAGGCAGCCACTCGCCGGGGCCGTCGCTAACAGTGATGCTTGCCTGGCTTGGCTCTCCAGCCAGCCACCAAATCTTGACGAGGCGCGCGCCGCCGCAGATCGCACGGTTGAGGCGGCAACTCGGGCGAGCGATATAATCCGCCGAATTCAGGCCCTCTTTAAGAAGGCTGCTCCGGAAAGGGTGAGGGTGAACATCAACGAAGTGATCGAAGAGACTCTCGGCCTGATCCGGCGTGAGGTTTTGGGGAATAATGTCTCCTTGCAGACGGAACTCGGCCCCCAGTTACCGCCCGTGCTTGGCGATCGCATTCAGCTACAGCAAGTGGTGCTCAATCTGGTGAAGAACGGGATAGAAGCCATGAGCGGTGTCCGAGATCGGGCACTACAGTTGCGGATACGGTCGGCAAGATATGAACCGAATCAAATCGTTGTTGCCGTCGCAGACTCTGGAGCCGGAATAGACCCGCAGGCCCTGGGCAAGATTTTTGAACCGTTTTACACGACGAAACTGCAGGGGACAGGCATGGGGTTAGCGATCAGCCGCTCCATTGTCGAGGCGCATGGTGGACACCTGTGGGTAGAACCAAACCCTTCCCACGGCGCGACCTTTCAATACACGTTGCCAGCATGCGTCGAAAGTGTCCAATGAATCATGATCCTCCCACTGTCTTCGTGATCGATGACGATCCGTCAATCCGAAATGGAGTCCGAAGCCTCATCGGATCGGTGGGGCTTCGGGTGTTGACATTCGGGTCTGCCCTGGACTTTCTTCGTAGTACCCGGCCGGACGCGCCAGCCTGCTTGGTTCTGGACGTTCGGCTTCCGGACCTCAGCGGATTGGATCTTCAGCGCGAACTGCGTGAATCGGACATCCAAATCCCCATCATCTTCATCACCGGTCATGGGGACATTCCCATGTCGGTAGAGGCCATGAAGGCAGGCGCCGTGGAGTTTCTGACCAAGCCTTTCCGTGGCCAGAATTTGCTGGACGCCGTACACGGGGCGATCGCCCGTGACCGCGCCGCTCGCCAGGAGCGCGCGGAGATAGCGGAACTTCGCAAGGGCTTTGACGCGCTGAGTCCCAGGGAGCGGGAAGTTCTGCGGATGGTTGTCTCTGGCTTGCTGAACAAACAGATCGCTGCCGAGCTCGGCATCAGCGAACTGACTGTAAAGACGCACCGCGCACATCTAATGGAAAAGATGCGCGCAGGGTCTTTGGCCGAATTGGTCCACATCACTGACAGACTGCGGAGCGTTCCTCAACGAGCGTAGTCGACTCCTCCCAAAGCAGGATACCCTTCCAGGTTACGAGCTGCTAGCATCACGCCCGGACTGAGCTTCTAAGGCAAGAAACTTGGGATGGTGAAATGGGAATGCACTCCCTCAGCCGCTTGATCTCAATCGTCGATGACGAACCTTTAGTGCGTGAAGGGCTGATAAGCCTGCTGAGATCCGCCGGCTTCGCGACCCAGGCCTTTGCCTCAGCCGAGGAATTCCTATCGCTTGCTGATCGCGACGACATAGCATGTCTCATTCTCGACGTACGCTTGCCGGGGATAAGCGGACTCGAACTCCAGAGTCAGCTGACCGCCACCGTTTCGAATCACCGAACTCCAGTCGTCTTCCTGACAGGCCGCGATGATGAGGCCACGCGCCAGCAGGCATTGAAGGGCGGCGCAGTGGATTTTCTCCCCAAGCCAGTACGCCGCGAAGCTTTGCTCAATGCCGTCCACTTGGCGTTGCAACAGAGCGACGGGCCGTGACGGTCGACCTTCGCAGGGCCCTAAAATCGGGTTCAAAGCGAGAGGGGTAAACGAGGAGAGTCGGTTATGAGCCGCACCAGTGGTCTTGTTTACGTGGTCGACGACGATGTGTCCGTGCGAGAAGGGGTGGCAAGTCTGATCCGTTCTGCTGGGCTGGAGGCAAGAGTCCTCGCATCAGGGCAGGAGTTCTTGGCTATTCCCCGACCTGAGATAGCCAGTTGTTTGGTGCTGGATGTGGAGCTTCCCGAGTTGAGCGGACTCGACGTGCAACAGGAGCTTGTGAGATCCGGAGTCCATATCCCGATAATCTTCCTCACGGGTCACGCCGACATCCCAATGACGGTTCGGGCGATCCAAGCAGGCGCGGCTGGTTTTTTGACGAAACCAGTTGCGGCAGAGGAGCTCTTGAGCGCCATCCGGCGATGCATCGGCCGATATCACGGGAAGGAAGGGAGGACAGAGATGCTTGATACGAGTCCTATAGCGGCCTTACCTTTTGTGGACAACTCTTCGATCAAAGAGCGGTCTGCCGGAAAATGGTGCATCAGCGCCATTGAGATTGAATTGCGGAAGCAGCAAGAAGAGCGACTCCTGCAAGAAAAAGTGCGTCTTGAGGAGCGCAATCGAATTGCCCGCGAACTCCATGACACTCTCTTACAGACATTCTTGGGTGCCTTCTGCCACCTGGGACTGGCCGTCGAGAGCCTGCCTCCCGAATCGCAGGTCAAATCCAAGTTAGATCCGATTCTTCACTTCATGCAGTTGGGGATAGAGGAAGGCCGAAATGCCATTCAGGGTCTCCGTTCGTCGGACTCTCGCGATCTGGTTGTCGCTTTATCAGCCGTTCGCCAGGAATTTTCGACCGAACACGGTGTGGAGTTTCGCGTCAATGTCGTCGGGCGACAGCAACCGCTGCGGCCGGCGATGCAGGACGAGATATACCACATTGGCCGAGAGGCCCTGGTCAACGCCTTTTGTCATGCCGCGGCGAAGCGCATTGAATTAGAACTCGAATACAGCAGCAGTGGCCTGAGCATGCGGGTTCTTGATGACGGACGCGGAATCGATCCGCAAGTTCTGGACACAGGGCGACAAGGACACTGGGGCCTTACCGGAATGCGAGAGAGGGCCGCGAGAATGGGCGGGCTGCTCAAAATCTGCAGTAGCCCAACGGCGGGCACGGAGATCCAGTTGTCCGTTCCAACCTGCTTTGCGGCCTAACTCTGAAAATCGTCAGCTCCAGGCCACGCGACCTCTGATTTCATGGACACGCCGTGACGCTCCTTCCTCCCCTGAAGGATTCCGGCGAGTCGTTGGAGCACCAGGATTCGGCGCGTCAAAGGGAATGCGGGACTTACTTTGATGGCGAAGGGTCTTCACCTTCCGGCCACGTGATTGCAAACAAAAGAGCAACTGCAATCCCGACAGAAACCTCGGCGAAGCGATGAAAGGCGACTCGCCACGGTGGATTAGTCCTCGGTACCAACAGGACAATCGCAAGCGTAACGCCCCCAAACCGATACGCGCTGCGGTCCGCGCCCACAACACCGCAAAGTAGTCCGAGAATCAATATGCCGGCACCGAACACAGAGACGTTCGTTCTGAAGTGGCTTGCCACAAAGCCGCCAACGAGCGCACCGAGGACCGTACCGACGAATCGTTGCCTGGAAACGGGAAACGCGGCTCCTAGCGACGACTGGGTGATCACCAAGGTGGTGATCGGAGCCCAATAGGTCTCCGGCAGCGAAAATAATCGTGCAACGAGAAGCGAGGCCATGGCGGCAACCGCGGTCCGGACAGAATGCTCCACGACAGTCAAGCGCGTTGACGAAGGCTTCTCAGCGGGCATCGCCACTCTTATCCATAGTGGGACAGGCTTCTCCGCCCCGACGATTCTTGAAAGAAAAGACGTTTCCAACCTCCCGGGATGAAGCTCCGCCGGCACATTTATGCAATGTGACTGCCAAAGCGGGTAGACGCAGCAAGATAGCAAGCCTTTTGAATCGAAGAAACGTGAGAACAATGGCCGTCCCGTCAGGGAGGCTCAGTCAAGCCATTAACTAAAGGGTCGAGAAATTCACGGCGGTTCTTCCCCAGCGCGTCCAGCAGCTACCGATAAGCTCCTGTTTCTCCTGAAGCTTGCGCCGGTTGTGTACTCCATATGGTTCGGTCCAGCGATTGCAACGTGAAAGGGCGGAGATTTCCGTTCGACCAAAAAGCGTCGCAGAGAATTTGACGTGCAATCAATAATGCGAAGCGACCAAGCTTTGGCGATCTGCCAACACAACTCCGGATAATAGCGCAACGATGGTTGGGCGCCCAGCGCGACCAAGCCCAAAGCATGGTATGCCGGGTACGCGGATTGGAAACACCATGAGACAGGAATCGAGAGCAAAGCTCCGTTTCACAGTGTGGATTCTCGCAGGGACGACCCTGGCGCTCATGAGCGGCTTTGCGGCGAGGGGCCAAAACGCGGAACCCTTCAAGTTTTTTCGCGAGTACATCGGCCTTGATAACGAACAAATTAAGGCGATTCGAAATGGGAAGGCGCTTGCGAAGATACTGGATTCGGCGACCGAAGACCAGGTGTTTGTCTTTGGCTCGGTCTACATAAATTCGACTCCGGAGCGCTACCTCAAGCTCGCATCGGACATCGACGCGCTCCGCAAGCTTCCGAGTTATCTTGCGATTCGAAAGTTCAGCGACCCGCCGCAGCTTGCGGACCTCGAGAGATTCACGCTCGATGAGGAAGACATCAAGGAGCTGAAAGATTGCAAGCCTGGGCACTGCGAGCTGCAATTGCCAACCGAAGCGATGGAGGAGTTCCAGCGCTCTGTTGATTGGTCCGCACCTGACGCGGTCGGCCAAGCGAATCGCCTGGCCCAGCAAATGGCTCTAAAAGCCCTCCTGGACTACCAACAAGGTGGCAACGCCGCGCTGGGAACGTATCGAGACAAGAAGCATCCCACGGCCGTGGCTGAAACTTTTTCGTCTTTGCTGAGCCGCTCGAAGGCGCTTCCCGTGTACCTGCCCGAATTGCGTCGTTATCTGTTCGATTATCCCAACGCAGAATCCAAGGACATCGAATCCCAGTTTTATTGGGAGAAAGTGAATTTTGGACTCAAGCCGACGCTTCGTATGGTTCAAGCAGTCATCTACCGGGGCAAGTCTCCTGGCGGACCTGCGTATGCAGTTGCCGTGAAACAGCTTTACGCAAGCCACTACTTCGAGACTGCGCTGGACTTGACCGTGTGCGTCAAGGACGCGGAACGACCGGATCATGCTGGTTTCTACCTGATTACCATGAAGGGATCTCAACAGGCGGGCCTGACTGGCTTGAAGGGGAGCGTTGTGCGCAAAGTCGCGGTTGACAAGACTCGCTCTTCACTCGAGCGGGCCCTTGCATCGATCAAGCAGAAACTGGAGTCCCAAACCGAATAGCCGCAATCGCCAGGTGCTAACTATGGCTTTCCCCGATCGCCGCACGATGAGCGTTCTGCTGACGACCCCGCTCTTTGGGGTTGCGCTGGCCATTGGGTACATCGCTCGCGCCATCAACCCGGGATGCAGTTGTTAAAAGCCTGCTCAGCTGGATCTCCGCTCTGCTTGAAAGACGATGCCCGGAACGTGGACTCTCCAGCTAACGGCTCGCCTCGGAAACAGATGCCGCGGGCTGTGCCTCGCGCGCGGCCTCAAGTTCTTCGGCCAGGATCGTGACGGCAAGGTTGCAATCCTGCACCCCGAGTACCACGCCCAGCTTCAGAACTTCCACTATCTGTTCGACCGTCGCGCCGGCTCTGAGTGCGTTCTTGATGTGACGCCGTGTGCCGGGACCATACATGTTCGTGAACGACGCATCGAACGCCATGATCAGGAGTTCCAGCTCCTTAGGAGGAAAGATACTTCTCCCGTAGAGATCCGTACACATGGCCATGAACTGATCGGTCCATGCGGGGGCCAGGAAAAGAAGGGAATCCCATTCTTCATTCCATTGCCCGATCGCCTTCATCTTTTCCACGGCCGGAGTTGCTTCTCCACGCTTCTGCAAACCCTTCATTCGGGAGGCGCCGAAGTCTTCCAGACTACCCGCACTAGCTTCCTGTAGAAGAATGGGAGCGTTGAAGCTGCAGGAATGAATGGACATCACTGACGCACACTTAAGAACCGACAAAATCTCTTCACGGTTCGCACCGGCCGCGATAGCAGCTCGGATATGGCGGCGCGCTCCTTCCGGGTTGAGGTGCGCGCCGGAGGCATTCAAACCGACGCAGACCAGTTCGATAAACTTGATGGGCAAAACACCTCTCGTCCAGGGATCCGTCGTCATCTTCACGCATTGCTCCGCCCAGGCTGGGTCCCATTCCCGCAGTTTGTTCAGTGCCGCGTCCCACGGGCTTATCGAATGCCCGCTCACTGAGTCCTCAAGCGTCCCGCTCTTAGTCACCATACTCTATTCCTTTCTCCTCTCTCTCTCCACTTCTTACCGGCCATTAAGTTCGCCCAGCCGTAGGATGAACGGCCAGGGTATTTTGATTTGCTTTTTTTTGCGATACTTGAAGCCGACTCCGCTTCACGCGCCTTCAACCAACCGAAAGTGGTATCCCGAGCCCCTTCCGGTGTGGTAGCCAAAAACCATTCCATCTCGTGATGTGTTCTGGGGCTCCTGCCCCATATATTGGCGAAGGATAGGACGCGGCTGTGTACAGGACAGCCGCCGGGCGAGTTGTTTCGAGTCGAAAAATCGTTTGAAAGCGATCTGCAGCCATTTCGTCGCGTGAGGCTGCGATGCGAAGGGAGGAATCGATCATGACCGCCGCACCAGCGACCGCAGTTCCCGCTGTAACCGCTCCCCCACGAGCAGCCGAACCTGAGAAGCCTCCCGTGCGAACCGAGCCGAGATGGCAAAAGTACGGGATTCCTGTCGTGGTGCTTCTGCTCGCAGCTGCCGTTGTCGTGACAATCACGCGGAACTGGAACGCTTGGGAAGGGGGCCAAATCGAGCAGGCCACCGACGACGCTTACGTGCGAGGTGATCTAACCCCGCTCAGCACGAAGGTTGCCGGGATTGTTCGTGACGTAAAGGTTTCCGATTTCCAGCAGGTGCACACGGGCGACCCGCTCGTCGACCTCGAAGATGACGACTACTTGGCGCAAGTAGCGCAGTCAAGTGCAGCGGTGGAGGCTGCGAAGGCTGCAATCGAGAACAATCGACGCCAGCGCGATCTCCAAGACGCACGCATCGCTCGTGCCCTCGCCGGAGTCGATCAGGCCAACGCGCAGATCTCAGCGGCGCAGGACGGCGAAGAAGCGGTGCGAGCCGATGTGGTTCGAACACAAAAAGAGCGCAGGCGACAAGAGGCCCTCCTGCTGACGAGTTCGAGCACCCAGCAGAAAGTCGAGCAGGTGGTCGCCGACGAGCAGCGTTTCGCAGCCCAGTTGGCGAGCCGCGAAGCCGATCTCCAACAGGCGAAAACGGTCCTGCTCAGCAATGAATTAGGGGTTGAAACCGAGCGGCGATCAAAGTCGGTGTTGGAGTCGCAGGAGCTGCAGCTCGTCGCCGACCTCCACGCAAAAGAAGCAGCGCTCACCGTAGCCAAAGTAAATCTCGGCTACACGAAAATTGCCGCTCCCGCTGATGGGAACGTAGGCGAAAGGCAGGTAAGGCCGGGGCAGTTGGTATCTCCCGGAACGCAAGTGATCGCGTTCATCAGCAATATTAAGTGGGTGCAGGCGAACTACCGTGAAACGCAACTCACGAACATGAAAATCGGCGATCCGGCCGAAATCCGCATCGATGAATACCCCGGCAAGGTCTTCCACGGTAAAGTCGTCGAGATCGCCCCGGCCAGCGGATCGCAGTTCGCCCTGCTCCCACCCGACAATGCTACCGGCAATTACACGAAAGTTGTCCAGAGAATCCCGGTAAAGATTGCGTTCGACGATTCGAACGTCGCGGCAGCCTTGCGTCCAGGGCTGTCCGTCATCGCTACCGTTCGCACACAGCACTAATCGGAACCCGCGATGGCCTCTTCAACAATGGTTCTAGCGCCGCCCACTCCTACGCAAATCGCGCAAGGCATGGGGCGGGTTGTGCCCGCGGAACTGTCGACGAGCCCGCTGGTCGGCATCCTGGGCGTGATCATGGGCGCGGGAATCGTTACGCTGACAGGACGTATGCTGACGCTTGGCCTAGCCGATCTGAAAGGCCATGTGGGAATTGGTTTCGATCAAGGGGCGTGGATCAGCAGCGCCTATAACGTCGCGCTCATGTTTATTGGCCCCTTTACGGTGTACCTCGGCGCCCTGCTTGGACCAAAGCGAATTCTGCTCTTCGCCTCGACAATGTTTGCGGTGATCTGCGCATTCCTTCCGCTGATCCACAACTACAGTCTGCTTATCGTAGCGCTGGTATTCGCCGGGCTGACCTCGGGCACGTTTTATCCTCTTACGCTTACGTTTGCGTTGCGAAATATTCCTCTCAAGTTCCTGCCCTTCACGATCGCCCTCTACGCGGCATTTGTCGATGGCGCGGTGAACATCGCTCCGACGCTGTACGGTTGGTACAGGGACCATCTGTCGTGGCAATGGATGTTCTGGAACTCGGCGATGATCACACCGCTGATGATGGTGTGCATCTACTACGGGATACCGGCAACTCCGCCAGGAAAGAAATCATCCCCGGTACCGAGTTTTGCGGCTTTTCTCGAAGCCAGTGCGGGGTTCGCCATGCTCTACGCCGCATTCGATCAAGGCGAACGGCTCGACTGGTGGCGTTCCGGAGTCTTCACCGCACTGTTCGTGGCCGGCTCATACTTTCTGTTGTGCGGCCTCGTGAGACGCCTGCGTAGCGCCAACCCTTTGGTGGATCTGCCCTATCTGGGTCAATGGAACACCGTGCTGCTGGGACTTGGTCTCGTCCTGTTTCGCTTTAACCTTCTCTCTACAATTATTCTGGTCCCGCAATCGCTCGGGATACACGGGTTCGAGGCCGATCAGATCGGGCCGGCACTGATCTGGAGCGCCATACCACTGCTCCCCATCGCGTTTGTAGCCGGACTGTTTTTACTGGCGGACCTGGATTCCCGATTACTCATGGCTACAGGATTTGCTTGTATGGCGTTCGCAGCCTGTTTGAACGCGCAGATAACGAGCGCGTGGTCGGCGTCAAATTACTACCGTACGGAATTGTTGCTGGGAGTTGGGCAGGGCTTCGCGTTTATCGGCCTGGTCTCCACGATTGTCTTGCAAGGAATTTTTTCCCTGGGGTTATCCAAGCCCCAGTGGATCCTGACCTTTTCGGCGTATTTCCACACACTGCGCTTGTTCGGCGGGGAGCTTGGCGCGGTCTTCATGGGCCACTTCATCGCGCAGCGAGAGAAACTGCACTCCAACCTGACTGGCTTGTACGTGCAGCACGGGAATTGGATAGCCGACGGCAATATTCGGCGGCTGACGCTGGGGCTGTTCTCGAAATCACCCGGCCTTGACGCAGCAACCGCACGGGCGATCGGAGTGATGAGCGGCCGCGTGAGACTTGAAGCATATGCACTGACGTTTATCGACGGTTTCCATTTGCTGGCCTGGTCCTGCGTCGCCGCCCTGCTGCTGGTTGCGTTGCTGCATAAGTCCCCGCTGAACCATGGCGAGTTGAGTGCCAGCCAGCAGCAAACGCCCGCAGCTCAGGAGACGAAATCATGAACCGGTGTTCCAGGCACATTGTCCCGGGGAGAAGACGATGACTTCATTCAGGTCATTGGGAATTTCTGCCATTGTAACAACACTCTTAGTGTGCACTGCTTCGGTCTTCGCCGGTGAAGCTCGCCGCCTCACGTTGGCTGAAGCGGTCCGCCTGGCCGTCGAACAGAACCGAAGCCTTAAGATTGCACGTCTGAAGGTTAGGGAGAACGAATATAAGAAGGATGGGGCTCGTTCCGACTACTTTCCCACAATCACCAACCAATCGAACATCCTCCACATCACCGAACTTCAGGACTTCACCATCTCTCAGGGGACGTTTGGCAGCGTGTCCGGCGTCCCTGTTCCCAATCGAACTGTCGATGTGCCGCAGGGGAAAACCACTCTGTATTCCAGCGGCACTATGATCGCCCAACCGCTAACACAGCTATTGCGAATCCACCAAGAAAACCGCGCGGCTTCGGCGGAGATTGCCGCTTCCCGCGACGAGCTCAAGAATACGGAGAACGACGTCGCGCTCGAAGTGCACAGTCTGTACTACGGAATTCTCGTCGCGCAACTTCAGAAGCAAGCCGCCGATCAAGAAACTTCCTTCGCTTCCGAGGCGCTGCGCGAGAATGTGAACGATGTGCACGGCGGGAGCGCTCTCGAGGTTGCAGAAATCCAAAGCCGCGCCGAACTCCTCCAGGCGAAACAATCCGCCCTGACCGCTGAACTTCAGATTGAAGACTACACGACGGAACTCAACGACCTGCTCGGGATCCCACTGGATACGCAATTGGAACTGGAGCCCGAGGGAGGCAGGAATCTGACAGTTTTAAGCAAGGCCGACTACGTAAAGGCCGCGTGGGATGAGAATCCCGAGATCCAGTCTGCCCAGGAAAGCGTCGAGAAAGCACGAGCAGGGGAAGCCGCTGCGAAGACAGCATACATTCCCGACGTTACCGCTTTTGCCCGCTACAGTTATCAGGACGGGGTGCCGTTCTTTGTCAGAAACTTCGGGACTTTCGGTATCAATCTGAACTACACACTGTGGGATTTTGGCAAGCGCCGAGACGCCGTGCGGGAACACGAAACACAGCTTGCGGAGGCCGAGCAACAGCTGGAGCATCTGAAGGATCAAGTCGCGGTAGCTGTCGAACGCAGCTATAACAAACTCGAACGAACCCGAAACATGGTCGACGTTGCCACCGAAGCCGCGAAACTCCGCGCGGAAAGCGAACGATTGGCGAGCAGCCAGGAACAACAAGGCGTCGTCTTGATTTCCGATGTGCGGCAGGCCGCCGCGGCAAACTACAAAGCCAAGGCGGACCTGCTGCAGGCCAACCTTGCCTATCTTTTAGCCTGGGCTGAACTGCAACGGGCTGTTGGCCGCACCCCGGGGGTAGGGGCGCCATAAAAAGACTCCAGCTTATGCAGTGCGTGTCGAGAGATGTAGCTTCATTTCTACCGCCGGGACGGGCCTGAAATCGGTCAACCCTGCCTTAGCAGGACATAACTCAATAGTGTTATTTCGACTTGTGGCCTTTGTGGTACGCCAAAACCATTCGATCTCGTGATGCCCGTACGTGCTTCGATCCGGCATATTCCACGGGTGGCACTCGAGTTGTGCGCCCGGCCGGGTGGTGACGTGAAGTGCCTGGTCGTGCGTTTTTGCATGAAAAAACTCAGAATCCTTCGCCCGGATACGGAATCTCATGGTTTTGATGTCGAGCGTGTAATTCAGCGATTCGGCTACGTAGAAACTTTCCTGGGGAATTGCCATGAACAGTAAGTCGACGCGGGTCGACTTCAGTTTTCTGAAGGCGAGTCGGAAAAATTCCTCGAGGCCCGGCTTTTCGAACTGTGGCGGCCAGGGATTGTTCCGCGCTCGCTGTCGGGAAGTCACCTTATATTTTGTAGCGGGTTTATCTATCTGCCTTTTGTCAGCGTCGACGACGTTTGGCTTGCCGCAAAAAGCGGAAAATGGCGACACATCGTCGCCGACGTCTTCGATCGCGGGAACCGTAAGTGTGGTCACAGGGCATGGCCAGGTAGACAATCTATCAGGCATCGCGGTGAAATTGAACGATCCGAGCGGGCGATCGACCTCGCAATCCGTTCTTACCGATCAGAGCGGCCATTTTCTATTCACTCAGTTGCCCGCCGGAGCATACACGCTCGAAGTCAGTACGGAAAGTTTCAAGCCGTGGAGCAAGGCGATCACGCTGGCGCAAGGCGAAGCGGCGGTGGAAGACGCCACGATCGAGATCAACGCGGTTGACGAGCAAATTGAAGTTAAAGGCGAGAACCTCGAAATCTCCACGAACAGCGCTGAAGTCACCGCGACCGTCAGCGACCGGCAGCTCGAGACGCTCCCTCTTGCGCAGCAGAAATTCACGGAGGCGCTGCCTCTTACCGCTGGTGTGATCCGCACGCATGAGGGGAGGTTGAACTTCAACGGGCAGACGGAAAATCAGGGAATCCTGGTGGTCAATTCGACCGAAGCCGTCGATCCCGTGACGGGAAGCTTCGCGATTACCGTGCCCATCGACGTGATTCAATCGATGAGTGTGCACAGTTCTCCGGACACCGCGGAGTACGGCGGGTTTTCCGGCGGCCTGACGGAGATCGAGACCAAGCCGCCGCTTGATGCCTGGAACTTCAAGCTGCACGATTTGACTCCCAGCTTTCGAGGAAAGAACGATCACCTTGTCGGCATCGGCCAATTCACGCCGCGGATTGTCTTCGGCGGCCCTTTGATCGCGGGCAAGCTGAATTTCACCGAAGAAATCACATATGACGTAATCAATCAGGAAGTGCGCGGGCTGTCCTGGCCGGTGAACGAAACAAAAACCAGAAGCGTCGCCTCGTTCACGCAAGTTCAGTACATCGTTTCACCGCGGCACTTGATCGACTTCAATGTCAACGTATTCCCACTGCGAACCCAGTTCGCAAACATCAACGCCCTCGTTCCGCAGACCGCTTCATCGGACTACGGACAGAATGGCGTGTCCGCCGGAATTTCGGACAGCTACCAATTCAATTCCGGCGGGCTGCTGAACACGGTGTTTCGCTACACCCGATTCGACAGCCACGCGCACGGCCAGGGCGGCGAAGACATGCTGGTGACGCCGGACGGCTGGGGCGGCGACTTCTTCAATTCCTGGACCCGGAATGCCAACGAACTGGAGCTTCGGCCGACGTTCCAGTTCGCGGACCTGAACTGGCTGGGCCGTCACCAACTGAAAGTCGGCGTGGACGTCTCTCGCCGATCCTTCGCGGGGACCAGCGTATCCCACCCGATTCAAATACTTAGGCAGGACGGCTCGGTGGCCGAGCAGATCAACTTCCAGGGCCCGGGGCTGCTGAGCGCCGCATCCAATGAAGCAGACGAATTTATCGAGGACCATTGGATCCTCGATTCTCGGCTTGCGATCGATATGGGAGTCCGTCTGTCGAGCCAATCGATCGGGCGGAGCGCAGCGGCCGGCCCTCACCTCGGGTTCGCGTACTCTCCCACTCAAAGCGGCAGGACTGTGATTCGCGCAGGCGCGGGTTCGGTGTATGGACATGTTCCGTTACTCGCCGAGAGCTTCCTCGACAATCCCACGCGCGTGATCAGCTTCTATGACCCGTCCGGAGCGATCATCGGCCAATCCATTGCACTTCAAAACGCTTATCTGGAGGCAGGCGGCGCAGCTGGGCCGCAAATCAGCTCACGGATTCCGGAAACGAGCCCGCGCACGTTCACGTGGAGCGTCGAAGTCGAGCGCGAGATTCGGAGAAACGTCGACGCGAAAGTGACCTATCTCGACAGCCAAACTCGAAATCTCTTCGTCGCGGATCCGCTAATCGGCGCAACTGGGTCTAATTCGGTTCTCGCTCTGGCCAACACCGGAGCGGCTCGCTATCGGCGCGTAGAAGTTAACGTCCACGCGCACCCGTTCGAGCACGGCGATTTGAATGTCTCCTATGTCTGGAGCCGCTCGCGAGGCGATCTGAACACGCTCTCGCAGCTCTACATGCCTTTCGAGCAGGCGGTGATCCGGCCGAATGTATCGGGGGTTGTACCGTCCGACGTTCCTAATCGCCTGGTGACGTGGGGGCTTTTCGAGCTTCCTTTCAAGCTGACGTTGAGCCCCGTCGTGGACGTGCACACCGGGTTGCCGTACTCCAACGTGGACGCCCTCCAAAACTATGTGGGCGTCCCGGACGGGCTGCGATTCCCGACCTATTTCTCCCTGGACGCGAGAATCTACCGCGAGTTTCCGCTGCACCTGCCGTTCATGGAGCGTTCGTCAAAACGAAAGATTCGATTCGGCGTGTATTCACTCAATCTGACCGGTCGCCAGAACGCGCACGACGTTTACAACAACATCACCGCGCCCCGGCTTGGGCAATTTGCGGGGCTCGACCGCCGCATCGACGGGCTCGTCATCGATGTCGTGGATTAATGGCGATGAGACTCCGCAGCCTCTCACTAGACGCCGCGACGCTTTTGTTTAACTCAGACTTTATAAATTCCTTGCAAGTGCGCGCTTCCGAAGCCTCGGTAGACGGGAGGCGCGCAATCTCTAATCCAAAAGCCAATCCAAAAGGAGGATGAATGGCCACCGCTGCCAAATTCCGTATCGACGTTGCAATTCACGACCTGCTGATGAACTCCGCCCAAATGCCACCACAACCTGCGGAAGCGAGAGGCTTGACTCTTCCAGAGCCTGTGTTCCCGCGGTTCCCGGAACGCCTGAAAGATCCGGGGCCCGAAACGCCGCTGGAGAAACGGAATTGGGGACCCAAGGATGTGTACCGCTATTCTCGCGGATGGCTAGCGCCCTACATTCGTTCGCGTGTTCTGCCTGGCGAGTTTCACCCTATCACCGCGTATTTGTTCGTCGAATACAAATGCAATCTCGATTGCTGGTACTGCTGGGCCTACGACAACAAGGTGAAAGGCATGACGGAGGATGTAGCCCGGCGCTCCATCGACTGGTTGTACGACAATGGTTGCCGCGTGCTCGCGCTCATGGGCGGAGAGCCGCTGCTGCGGCCGGATTTCGTGCACAAGGTCGTCTACTACGCCGCGAAAAAGGGTTTCTGGGTTTACATCGCCACGAACGGACGCCTGCTTCGGCCGGAAGTGGCCGATCGGCTCGGAGACGCGGGCGTGGCCGTCTTCAACTTCGCCATGGATTCCTGGGACCTGAAGCCCAGCCTGCCCAAAGCTCTTGTGCCCGCACAGAAAAATCTGGAACACATCCTGCGCAAACAGTACGTGGACGGCTACATCGTCTTTTTCAACATGAATATCTGCCGGAACAATATGGAGGATATCCGGAAGCTGACGGAATACGCGCGGGATCATCGCGTGGCCACCGACTACCACATCAACGAAACCCCGATGCTGGAGCAGGACGATCATTTCAAGCACCTGTACGACAACCCGACGTACATCCGTCCGGAAGACTGGCGGGAAGTCGATTCGCTCGTGGACTGGCTGATCGAGAAAAATAAGTCCGGCTACCAGATGGTGAACTCGGTGAAGCGCCTGCAGGAGATGAAGGCGTTCATTCGGATGTCCTCCGGGCTCGATTTGAGGCAATACGGGTGGAACGGAGACGGTACAAGTGGAAATGGACACCAGGCCGAAGTGCTTGCCTCGATGCCCGGGATCGTCCAGGACGACGACGGAGAGCTGCGCTTCGCCGATTGGAACTGCCGCGCCGGCCAGAACAACGTCATCATTCGGACCGACGGCACGGTCGCGCCCTGCTTCCCGATGTATGCCTCCACGTACGACTGGGGCAATATCGATCGCCCGAACTTCGATCAAAAACAGCTTTCCCAAATGAAATCGACCTGCCAGCAGCACTGCTTCTCGACGCTGAACCACAACCTGGCGTACTGCTACAACGACGCGCGCGTGATCAAGTGGCTCTGGTCCAGCGTGGTCAAGAACAGGTTCAAGGGCGGCGGCGTACGCAGCTTCGAGGACTAAAGGCAAACACAGCCATGCTGATTCCAAAAATAAAATTCTTCCCTCTCATCGTTATTCTCTTCTCATTAACCTGGAGCTCGAGCGGTGCCAGAGCCCAGTCGGATCGGGAGGAGAGCGGCGCCGATGTCGCGGCGCCCATCGAGCCGCTCCCGCCCGACATCGACGAAAGCAAGCTTTTCACCGAGCTCCTGGCGCATAACGAGCTCCGGAACGCCGCGCTCGCCGGTTACACCGAGCAGCGGACGTATCAAGTGACCGACACATCCGGAAGGGTGCGCGCCGAGGAAATCGGGCAGATGGAGTATCGCGCGCCTGACAAGAAGACTTTTCTCACGACATCCGAATCAGGTTCGGGCCTCGTTCGCCGGCTGGCCCTCAATCCGCTGATTGCGAGCGAAGTCGACGCAGCCTCCACCAAGCAGCATCACGACAGCGCGATTACGCCGGCGAACTACACGCTGGAACCTCTCGGCGAACAACAGGTCGGCCCTTACCGTTGCATCCTTGCTCGAGCTACACCGAAGCGAATAGACAAGTACCTGTTTGAAGGAAAGGTCTGGATCGATTCAGAGGACTTTGCCGTCGTTCAAATCACCGGGCATCCCGCCAAGAAACTTTCTTTCTGGATCGAGCGAGTCGACTTCGTACGCAAGTACCAGAAAATCGACGGGTTCTGGCTACCGCAAAAGGATGAAACGCACGTGCAAGTCAGAATGTACGGGCATAAGGTTCTCACAATCGATCATCTGAATTACACCATCGCCGGGACCAGAGCCACCGAGGAGTCATTTCAAAATGCAGAAAAGTAAGAGCAGCTGGCTGATCAACCGAGCGGCCCCGCGGCTGAGCCGTCTTTTCTTCGCGATGCTTATCCTCGCATGTATTTCGGGGCCTGCAGCCGCACATGCAGTTTTGGTTGAGTCGACTCCAGTGCCAGGGAGCACTTCTTCGGGACCTAACATCGCCATTCGGCTTCGCTTCAATGTAAGGATTGATGCGGACCGCTCGAGAATCACAATTATTCGCAGTGACGGCTCCGGCTGGAAGCTTCAGACACTAAAGGAGCCGGAGCCAAACACGCTGACCGCGAAAGCAACCGGCTTGCAGGCAGGAGTTTATCGGATCCGATGGCAAGTGCTAGCTTCCGACGGCCATATGACGTCCGGCGAAATCCATTTTTCCGTTGGGGGTTAAGCCCAAGTGCTGAATTGGATCGTTTCCCTTTACGGTCTTTTGTCGGTGCTCATACACGGATTGGTGCTTACCACCCAGTCCCTGGCCCTCGGCGGAGTCGTGTTCCTTCTTGTTGTCGTGTCACCGGCTTCGAACCTGCGAGATTCGAGCGAGAACTCAATACTGCGATGGGTCAGAGGCTGGGCGCTGCTACTCGCCCTGGCTGAGATTCTCTATGTCGCGTTGGACATTGCGATCCTTATGAAGTCTGGAGGATTCGCGTTCAGTGAGGTCATATCCGCCAACTTTGCCTTGGCTGGACTCCTAGCCTCTACCTCGGCCCTGGCGATTGCGATTGTTGCGAGTATGGACGGTCTGCGCCGAAGGGCGGTTCTGTTGGTACCCTCGGCATTGATCCTCACTGCCGCGACCATGACGAGCCATGCGGTGGCTCGCTTGGATCATCGTTTGCCACTGATCGTGCTGACGGCGGCTCATCATGCCGCGACAGCCGCTTGGATTGGCGGCCTGCCTTATTTATTGATTTCGCTAAAGGGCGCTTCCACGCCGCGAATGAAGCACGAACTATGCGTGAAGTTCTCACGGCTTGCCATGGTTAGCGTGGCGGTGCTTGTCGCGGCGGGATTCGGTTTGGCAAAGTTCTACGTGGGATCTTGGGACGCAACTTTTAGCACAACGTACGGGATCATGGTCATCGGAAAGGTTATCCTTTTTGGGATCTTGCTCAGCCTGGGGGCACTGAATTTCCGAATTGTTCGCCGACACTCGTCGTTGGATTTTCTCCGGCGCTTCGGAGAAGCTGAAATTGGAGTTGGATTTACAGTCATTTTATTGGCAGCGTCCTTAGCCTCGTTGGCCCCTTCGGTAGATACGCCTCAGCTGACTTTACCGATCGCGGGTGTCGCTGCGCGACTTGCACCGCGGTGGCCTCCAAAAATAATCTCAGCAAGTCAAGTAGCTCCCTACGGGGACGACAAATCGTCGGCGGCGTTGCCTGCCGCTGCAGCTGAAACGTCGATTTTGCCGAAGGCATCCGAGACGGGTGGATCGGTCGAAGTCAGTTGGATGGACGATCCGCACCATTGGGCGGCACTAGCTGTTATAGCAGTTGGACTGCTAGCACTTCTCGCGCGTTCAAGACGACTGCGGTACGCACGGAATTGGCCTCTGTTGTTCCCCGTGCTGGGGTTAATCCTTTTTTTGATGAGCGACTCCCAGTACTGGCCTATAGGAACAGGCAGTTTGTTGAGTAGCTTCCTGGACCCCGTCATTCTCCCTCATCGTCTAATCGAAGTTCTCATCGCCCTCTTCGGTATATTCGAATGGAGAGTTCAGACGCAACGCGTGACCTCCCCAAACGCCGGCCTTGTTTTTCCCAGCCTTGTGGCCGTCTGTGGCACCCTTCTCTTGGCGCATTCCCACGGCGCCGCCGATCCGCAGGTCCAACCGGAGTTGCTGTCTGAGACAAGCCACGTCTCCATAGCGATACTGGGAGTGGCGGGAGGTTGGTCACGGTGGTTGGAATTGCGGCTGCC
>Ga0210401_10000919_pt1 | contig 35475 bp, 42 predicted proteins | sample IncBWH32MmetaG_FD_150866 | JGI IMG/M metagenome (GOLD analysis project Ga0210401, IMG submission 150866) | Forest soil microbial communities from Barre Woods Harvard Forest LTER site, Petersham, Massachusetts, United States - Inc-BW-H-32-M | ecosystem: Environmental > Terrestrial > Soil >... | reverse complement strand
CTTTCGAATGTGGATTTGAGTTCGCTCTGAGCGCGGCGAAACTCGGTGATCGCTTTTCCGATCGTCTTGCCCAGTTCCGGCAGTTTCTTGGGGCCGAAAAGGACCAGGGCGACCAGGAAGATAACGACCATCTCCTGCACACCGACGGGACCCATGGAACAACCTCCGCCCTTATCATAGCAAGCCGCAGGCCGCTGCGTCCGGCTACAATGGACCCATTATGACGGTGCGTGGACTTTCCTTCCTTCTGGTCCTCCCGCTGCTGGGCTGGGCCGCGGCGGATAAGATCGATGTCGACCTCGATGGCCAGCCGTTCACCACGTTTCACTACGGCATCGAATCCCACAAACCCTATCTGGCGCCGCTTCGATCATCTTCCGGGAAAATTGTGACAAGGCACTATCCGATGGAGAAGATCGAAGGCGAAAGCCGCGATCACGTCCACCATACGGGCCTGTGGTTTTCCTACGACGACGTCAATGGAGTCAAGTTTTGGGAAAACGATCCTTCCTACAAACCGCCGAACAAGGGCACGATCGTAGTGCAAAGCGCCAAGCTTGAGGCCGGAGCGGCGGGATCAGCGGTTGTGAAAGCCGTGATGAACTGGAACGGCCCGGACGGCAAGACCATTCTTCGCGAAGACCGTGTCATGACGTTTTCTTCGAGCCCCATGCTGAGGGTGATCGACTTCGATATCAAGCTGAACGCTCCAGAAAAAGTCGTATTTGGAGATACCAAAGAAGGTGCATTTGCGATCCGTCTGGCTGACGCCCTGGCAGAAAAGCACGGCGGAAAAATGGTGAACGCCGAAGGCGCAGCAGGGATGAAAAGCGTCTGGGGCAAGCGCTCCAACTGGGTGGATTACTTCGGAACGCTGGAGGGCGAACAACTTGGCATTGCGATCTTCGATCACCCCTCGAACCCGAGGCATCCCACCTATTGGCACTCGCGGGATTACGGACTATTCGCGCTCGACCCGTTCGGCCAGCACGCCTTCGATGAGAGCCTGCCGGAGAGCCACTGGGCCATCGACGCGGGCGAGTCGCTGCAGTTCCGCTGGCGAGTGGTGATTCACTCCGGGGATGCGGCCAGCGCGCACATCGCGGAATTGTACAAACAGTACGCCAAATAGGCCGTTAGGTACTCCTTAACCACTCCCGAGCCGCGGGCGCCGAATCAAAGACTTGGAAGTAGCCAGTACGGGTCTCTTCAGCGGCCATCTCGCCGAACATCCTGCTAAATCGGACACTGTTTGGAGGGCACACCACCGCCAGCCGGATGTAATAGTTCCGCAGCTTCTGCAGGATGGCGCCCGCTTCCCCTGAACTCAAATCAAAGAACTTTTCAGTCAGGTTGGGTGCGTAGAGAAGGGCAGAGCTGACCCCCTGTGAGAAGCATGCCTCCACGATGAGGCTGGCATCTTCGATACAGCGAATCAGCCCCGAATCCGGCGGCCCCTCTACAAAGCGGACGCCCGCTTCTTCTGCCAACGTGAGTTCCATATCATGGTGTCAATAATTGTAGCGAGTCGCCGGGCGAGTGAGAGAGGGCTACCTTGATTTGCTTTCCTGCCACCATCGGCGAGCTGCCACGATCGCCCAGATAGCCTCTACCAGCCCGAAGGGCCATGCGCCTTGAAGGAATCCATAGGCTGATCCCAAGATATGGCAAACGGCAAGACGAACCACCGGCTCCGCTTCTCTAAAGCATACGTTACTAGCATCGAAGTCACGGCAAACAGGCCGAAGAGCGTTAGGCCATCCATCAGTTGACGGTTCCCTCTCCGGGTTTCGCGTGCGAACATGCCGCCTTGGCCTAACCTGTTACAAAAACCGTAGTCTAAAGGACGGATGGAAGTGGAAGCCGGCGGCGCAGTCGACCGAGCGCAGTCGGGTGACAGCGACGCGTTTCGGCTGCTAGTCGAGCAGCATAGCCGCGCCGTCTTTCGTCTGGCCTTTCGCATGACTGGAAATGAACAGGACGCCGAAGATGTGGTGCAAGAGACGTTCCTGCGCGCCTACCGGCAGTTGGACAAGTATGAAGCGCGCGCCAGCTTTTCGACCTGGCTGTACCGGATCGCGTCCAATTACTCGCTGGATTTAATCCGTATGCGAAAGCGTCACGAAGATAAACGCGAGCGAGGCAAGGCCGAGGAACGAGACATCCTGCAGACGCTGCCGGTCAACACCCCGGGCCCGGATCGGATCGTGTATAGCAGCCAGGTGCAGGAGCGGGTGAAGGAAGCCTTGAACGAGCTGAGCGCGCAAGAAAGAACCGCGTTTGTGCTGCGGCACTTTGAGGGCATGTCGATCGACGAAATCGGCGAAACCCTCGGGACGGGCACGAACGCGACGAAACACAGTATTTTTCGAGCGGTCCAGAAGCTTCGCAGAAGTCTGGAACCGGTGGTGGGTACAGCAAGATGAATCATATTGGCGAAGAACAGTTGGTGCTCTTCTATTACGGAGAGTCGGCCGAGAGTAGCGCGGCGATCGAGAGCCATCTCGAGGAGTGTGAAGCGTGCCGCGATGAGTTTCGAGCGCTGCAGCGTGTGCTCAACACGGTGGACTCCGCGCCGGTTCCCGATCGCGGCCCTGAATATGGCAGCGACGTCTGGCAGCGTATCGAGAAGCGTGTCGGACGGCCCCCGCGTCGCAGCTTCATGCATTGGTGGATCTGGGCGCCCGCCATGGCCGTGCTGGTAATCGGCGCGTTTTTGGCCGGGCGACTGTCGTATCGGGCACAGCGCGGCGGTTCCCCTGCCACCGCGGCTGTCAGCAATCAGCAGATTCGCGAGCGCATCCTTCTGGTGGCCGTGGGCGATCACCTGGAGCGGTCGCAAATGGTCCTGGCTGAATTGAGCAACGCACCAGAAGGCAAGGGCAAGCTCGACATTTCCGATGAGCGCCAGATGGCGGCCGACCTGTTGGATGACAACCGCCTGTACCGGCAAACGGCGTCGTCGACCGGCGACAAAGGCGTAGCCAGCGTTCTGGACGATCTGGAGAACGTCCTGATGGAGATCGCGCACAGCCCATCGGAAGTTTCAAATCAGCAGCTCGATGACTTGCGGCAGCAGATTCAGGAGCGTGGGCTGCTGTTTAAAGTGCGAGTGCTCGGGTCCCAGGTGCGCGAGCAGGAAAGCCTGCCCGCCCCGCGCAAAGACAAAGAAGGAAAAAAGTTGTAAAGGAAGACTGACATGACTCAGGTTCGTAGATGGTTTTTTATAGGTGGTCGGATTTTGATTTCAGGAATGCTCGCGGCGTCAGGGCCCCTGGCGTTGGCTCAGGAACCGCCTTGGCCCCCGCCAACTCCTCCGCCCGCGCCGACTGCTCCTTGGCCCCCGTCGGCGCCACTGCCTCCCATGCCGCCGCTCCCTCCCATGCCGGCGATCGACGCGTGGGCAGCGATTCCTCCACTGCCGCCGGATCTTGCTGAACTCCCGCTCCTGGCGTTTCAGGATTCGTCGCGAGACGCGGCGCGCGAGGAAGCGCGGCGTGCCAGGGATATCGCACGCACAGCCCGCCAGCAACAGGATCGCGACGAGCAGTATTACCACCGCGCCAAGTCGTATCTGGATCGCAAAGAGTACGACCGGGCTGTTGATGAATTCAATCGCGTGATCGAGAACAAAGGTCCGCGGGCGGATGGGGCTCTCTACTGGCGCGCCTATGCCCAGAACAAGCAGGGACGCCGCGATGATGCGCTGGCCAGTCTGGCCGAATTGCAGAAGAGCTATCCAAGCAGTCGCTGGCTGGATGACGCCAAGGCGCTCCAGGTGGAGGTTCAGCAGCAAAGAGGCACGCCGGTCTCGCCCGAATCGGCCACCGACGAAGATCTGAAGCTACTGGCGCTGAACAGTCTCATGAACACCGATCCCGAGCGCAGCATTCCCATGCTCGAGAAGCTTCTGAAGAGCAGCAACTCGCCCAAGCTCAAAGAACGGGCTTTGTTCGTGCTGGCGCAAAATCGTTCACCGAAATCGCGCGACCTGCTGGCGGATATCGCCAAGGGCGGTTCCAATCCTGATCTGCAGGCTAAAGCGATCGAGTACCTGGGCGTTTACGGCGGCCGTGACAACTTGCAGACCTTGGTGGATGTGTACAAGGGCACTAATGATGTGTCGGTGAAACGGTCCATCTTGAACAGCTTCATGGTGACCGGCAGCCGCGACAACCTGCTGGCAGTGGCGAAGACGGAATCGAACCCCGATTTGAAAGTGCAAGCCATCCAGTTGTTAGGAAACATCGGCGGTTCGGCTGATTTGGCCCAGCTCTATACCACCGCAACCACCCCGGATGTGAAAAAGGCCATCATTCAAGGGCTGTTTGTGTCGGGAAACGCCGACAAGCTATTCGAGTTGGCGAAAAACGAAAAAGATCCTGAGTTGCGCCGCCTAGCCATTAATCAGCTGGGCGTAATGGGCCGTAGCAAGACTGGGACGGCGCTGGCGGGAATGTACGCACAGGAGACTGATCCGGAGAACAAGAAGGCCATCATCAATGCGCTGTTCATTCAGGGCAATGGGCCCGCACTAGTAGAAATCGCGCGCAAGGAAACGGACTTGAACTTGAAAAAGCAGATCGTCAACCAACTGGGTCTGATGCGCTCCAAAGAGGCTTCGGATTATCTGATGGAGCTGCTGAACAAATGAAACGCGCGACCATCCTGGCCTCCATCGCCCTCGGTTCCGCGTTCGGGCAGCCATCAGATGTCCAGCAACCACACGTACAGAACGCGCGTTTGGAGACTCGGGCAGCCGCTGGAGGATTAGACGCGACGATAAGGTCGATCGAAAACGCGCAGACCTCGCCGGCCTGGGTCGGTTATGCCGTCCCGATTATTCCCGGTGACCGGCAGATGTGCTGCTGGAACGACAACGTGAGGGGTTGCTTCCTCGAGCCCTCGAGCAGCGGCCGCACGGTTGTCGTCTCGAACAACCAGACCGTTAAGCTGGAGGGCCCCACGCAACTGGTAGTGCTATATCGCGTGGAGAATCGCCAGGTGGTTAAAGTGCGGAGCTTCAGCCCGGAATGCGAGCTGGACGCCGGCGGATTGCCGTTTATTTGGCTGACCGGCGTAAACGCTTCCGAAAGCGTGAAGCTGTTGGAAGGTATGGCGAAAGATATTCCGGGCAGTGCTGCGCGCGACCAGATCCGGCGGGCGGAATCCGCGGAATCCGCCATCGCGATGCATGCCGATCCGGCAGCCGACCAGGCGCTCGAAGATTTGCTGGCGACCAGTCAACCGGAGCAAGTTCGGCGGCAAGCGGTCTTTTGGCTGGGTAACGCTCGCGGCCGGCGTGGCTTCGAAATTGTCAGCCGCATCGTCCGTGAAGATTCCAGCGACAAGCTTCGCGAGCATGCCGTTTTCGCGCTGACCGAGAGCAAGGACCCCCAGGCATTGACCGTCGTGGCAGGCGTGGCGCACGACGACAAAAGCCCGCGCGTTCGTGGACAGGCGCTCTTCTGGCTAGCGCAGCGGGCCGGGCAAAAGGTGGCTGAATCCGCGATCAACGACGCCATCGCCAACGATCCAGAAACTGAAGTGAAGAAGAAGGCCGTCTTCGCGCTGACCCAGATGCCGGCCGGCCAGGGCGTCCCGCTCCTGATTCAAGTCGCGCGAACGAATCGTAATCCGGAAGTTCGCAAGCAGGCCATGTTCTGGCTAGGACAGAGCAAGGATGAGCGCGCGCTGGCATTTATCGAAGAGGTGCTGAAATAGAAGCGCGATTATAAAAGCTAGGGTTCATGGACGCCACGAGCAAAGCGGATCTTTCCCGAATCACAATTGTTGGCGGGCAGGGTTCGGGTCAACCTTGAATCCGTGGTTTGCGCAAGAGTACCCAGACTTGGAAAGGCCGATTTCCAGCCCTGTCTGCTTATGCCTCCCAAGCTGGCCCTGAGCGCAGCTCGCGTTGAAGCTTCTTTTCGACGCCAATCTTTCACCTAAACTTGTTGAACGTCTGGTCCAACTGTTTCCAAATGCCGTTCACGTATTTGAGGTCGCCCTTGAAAGGTTCACCTAGATAGGGACTGGCGCTCGATCATGCGAAAACTAAAATTTGCAATCGTTCTGCCAATTGCTCAGGTTCTCATCGCTTCGATCCTGTTGCTATGGGCAGACCGAACGCCTGTTCCTCCCCACTTGGACTATTACTATCACCCACCTGCTTGGTTGATCTGTAAGGGACTGAATGCTCCGGCCATGTTGTTGCTGGTTCCATTCGGCGGAAATTGGTATTTCGTGCCGTCGATGCCCATCCTTGGCCGAGGCCTCTTCCTGATATTCGTGGCGGTTGTCTGGTATCTTGTTGGGCGTGCAGTGGACCAACGCGAGGCGCCAAGACCAGCCGGAGAGCGCCGGATGGTAACCGTCTTAGCGCTACAGTTTCTTGTCCTGACGGCGGGGGGGCTTTTGTTCTATTCAGGATGGAACGAATTAAGCGGTCCGATTACTACAGCCGTAGGTGCGTTTCTCACCTTGACATGGTCTGTCAGCTTGATCTTTCTTTCTGGCAGGGAGCTCGTTCGGATCATTCGTGGCCTTGCCAGGTAGCGACGAAATGCGGGCGCGCCAAAGGTCGTTCGTCTCGAGTACTGCAACTACAAGACGGCGATGGTTGAAGACCTCCTTCGCCGGAACCCTGTTCGGATTGCGGAACTCGGACGCTCCGCACGAACGGTTCTAATCATTCAAGCCACGTCGTAGATAGGGGTAGTAAAATTAAGCGTGCGATCCACCTTCCTGCTCTTCCTTTTCACCGCCTGCTCCCTCGCGCAGACCAGCCCCGGATTCAGCATCTCCAACATGGACAAATCGGCCAACCCTTGCGTCGATTTTTATCAGTATGCCTGCGGAACGTGGATGGCCAACAATCCCATCCCTCCCGATCAATCGAGTTGGGGGCGCGGCAGCGAACTCGCCGAACGCAACCGGGCTATCCTACGCAATATCCTCGAAAAGGCTGCGGTGAACGATCCTAAACGGACGGCTGTGGACCAGAAGATCGGCGATTTTTACGGCTCCTGCATGGATGAGCAAACTATCGAGAAGCTCGGAATACAGCCACTCAAACCGGAGCTGGACCGCATCGACGCGATTACTTCGAAAGCCGGCATCTTGAATCCGCTGGTCCAATTGCACCTGCTGGGCGTGGGCGCGCTATTCCGTTTCGGCTCCAGTCCGGACCTCAAGGATTCGAGGCATACGATTGCCGACTTGGATCAGGGAGGCGAGGCTTGGGACTTCCCGACCGCGATTATTACCTGAAGGACGATCCAAAGTCGGTTGAGTTGCGCAATCAATACTTAGCGCACGTGCAGAAAATGCTGGAGCTTTCCGGCGAGCCGGCCGCCAAAGCCTCCGCCGACGCGCAGGCAGTGATGCGTTTCGAAACCGGCTTGGCGAAAGGATCGCTGGATCGCGTTTCGCGGCGTGATCCCGATCAGATCTATCACAAGCTAACGGTACATCAGCTTTATTCGCTGGATCCCGCCATCGACTGGCCGAAATATTTGGAAGGCATGGGCGCGCCGCCCATCACGGACCTTAACGTTTCGGTCCCGAACTTCTTCCGCGCGATAGAATCCACGATTGTGCAGTCCAGCCTCGACGACATCAAGACCTACCTGCGCTGGCATCTGCTGCATGCCGAATCCTCGCTGCTTCCTAAGGCTTTCGTTGATGAAGATTTTCATTTCTACCGTGAGATTCTGACCGGCGCCAAAGAGATTCAACCGCGCTGGAAGCGTTGCGTTGCCGCCACCGACAATGATCTGGGCTTCGCGCTCGGTCAGAAATACGTCGAACAGACCTTCCCGCCCGACGCCAAGGCGCGCACTTTGAAAATGGTTCAGGATATCGAAAAGATGCTGGGCCAGGACATCCAGTCGCTTTCCTGGATGACCCCCGCCACCAAACAGGAGGCGATGGTGAAGTTGCGCGCTGTGGCCAACAAGATCGGTTATCCCGACAAATGGCGCGATTATTCCACTGTTAAAATCGTGCGCGGCGACGCCATCGGCAATGACGAGCGTGCCACCGAATTTGAAGTCCATCGCGATGTGAATAAAATTGGCAAGCCGGTGGATCGCACCGAATGGGGAATGACGCCCCCCACGGTGAACGCCTATTACAATGCCACTGAGAACAACATCAACTTTCCTGCCGGAATTCTGCAGCCGCCGTTTTTCGACAACAAAATGGACGCGGCAGTGAACCACGGCGGCATCGGATCGGTGGTCGGTCATGAGCTGACGCACGGATTCGACGATCAGGGCCGCAAGTTCGACCCGGACGGCAACCTGAAGGATTGGTGGACGCCGGAAGACGCCCAGGAGTTCGAGAAGCGGGCCCAGTGTTTCATCGACGAATACTCAGCCTTTACCCCCATCGACGGCGTTCATTTGAATGGCAAGTTGACGCTCGGCGAGAACACCGCGGACAACGGCGGCGTGCGCCTGTCGTTCATGGCACTCATGGATTCGCTGAAGGACAAGCCCCAGCCTAAAATCGATGGATATACGCCCGAGCAGCGCTTTTTCCTCGCCTGGGGTCAGATCTGGTGCCAGAACGTGAGACCGGAGATGTCCCGGATGCTGGTGCAGGTGGACCCTCACTCGCCGGGGCGCGCACGCGTGGACGGCGTGCTTCAGAACATGCCCGAGTTCCGGCAAGCCTTCGCCTGCCAGGTGGGCCAGCCGATGGTCCGCGAGCCCGCCTGCCGGGTGTGGTAAACCGCCTTCGAATAAGTTGTAACTTTTTTCACTTGACCCGGTAATCAAGGTTGTGTACGAAGCAACGGACAGCAGCCTGATGCAGGCCGTCCGGGATGGCGACCTCGGTGGGCTCGCGATCCTGTTTGAGCGGCATCATCGCCCGTTGTTCAACTACTTCGTGCATGTGAACGGAAGCCGGGACCTCAGCGAAGACCTGGTGCAGGACGTGTTCTTCCGGATGTTGAAATACCGGAAGAGCTACCAACCGGATCGATCTTTCACCGCCTGGATGTACCAGATCGCCCGTAACGCGCATGTGGACACCATCGGGAAGCGCAAGTTCGAGGTCGCGTTGGGTGAGAGGGAATTTGCGAGCGGTAACAAGATGGACGAGAACCTGAAGCGCAAACAAGAGATCACGTTGCTCAAGCGAGCCTTGTCCCTTCTGCCGCTCGAAAAAAGAGAACTGCTGGTCCTGAGCCGTTATCAGAACCTGAAGTACGAAGAGATCGCTTCCATTTTGGGTTGCGACGTGGGAGCCGTGAAGGTGCGGGTCTATCGCGCCGTGCGGGCGCTGGGACAAATCTATTTCGAACTCGCCGGAGAGAAAGCATCATGAATTGCGAAGAAGCTAGAACACAATTCGTAGATTATTGGCGGGGCACGCTGGAAGATCCGGTGGGCGAATTTCGCGCTCACTTGGATTCCTGCGAGCGTTGCCAAGCCGAGGCTCACGAGCTTCGCGACCTGTGGGGCACGCTCGGAGCGCTGCCGGAGGAAGACCCTAGCCTGGAAATGCGGACGCGCTTTTACGACTCGCTGCGCGCCTGGCGCCAGCGCGAAGGAGAGCGTCGAAAAGCCCTGTGGTGGGTGCGGCATCCCGTCTTCCAAGCCGCCAGCGCGGCGGCCATTCTGGTGATCGGCATCGCCACCGGTTACCTGGTTCGCGGCCGGGATACTTCCGAAGTTTCGCAATTGCGTGGGGAGGTTTATAACATGCGTCAACTGGTTGCTCTTTCTTTATTGCAGCAGCAAAGTGCCAGTGATCGCTTAAGGGGCGTGAACTACGCCTATCGCGTCGAGCAATCTGATCCGCAGGTGTTATCGGCACTTCTGACGACCCTCGATCACGACTCCAATGTAAATGTCCGGCTGGCGGCCGTGGACGCGGTGCGCAACTTCACCGACAGTCCCATCGGCAGGAAAGGGCTGGTGCAGGCTCTCGCCAAGCAGGAATCGCCGCTAGTACAGATCGCGATCCTCGATCAAATTGTGGAGCTGCACGAGAAATCGGCCACGCCGGCGATTCAATTCTTGTTGTCGGGCCAGACTGTGAATCCGGATGTAAGGCAGCGCGCGCAATGGGCGCTGAAACAACTGCAATGAAAACGGCTATCATTCTCGCCTGTGCGGCCACACTGGGCTACGGCTTCGACCAGGAAGAAAAGGAAACCACCCGCCGAAATTTCCCCGCGGCCGCGCGGCTGGAGGTCGACAATGTTAACGGCTTCATTCATGTGAGCGGCTACAACGGCGCCGAGATTCAGATGGTCACCGAGAGAACCATCCGCGCCGAATCCCCAGAGCGGCTGGACGCGGCTAAGCGCGAGGTGAAACTGGACACCACGCAATCCGGCGACACCCTGACGTTTTATGTAGATGGTCCATTTCGCTGCCACTGTTCCGACCGGCGGTCCAGCCTACACGAGCATTCTCATCCTGGCTACCGCGTGACTTACGATTTCGAAATCAAGGTTCCGGCGGCCACCATGTTGCTGCTCGGCACGGTGAACGGCGGCGACGTCCGCGTCGAGAACACAAATGGCGATTTCGACGTCGCCAATGTAAATGGCGGCATAGAGATGCGCGAAGTGGCGGGCTCCGGCCCGGTACATACTGTGAACGGCAAGATCTCGGTGCTATTCGCCAGAAATCCTGCTAAGAATTGTTCCTTCAAGACCGTCAATGGGAGCATCGAGACGTCGTTCCGCCCCAGCCTCTCCGCCGACGTACGAGTGAAGACCTTCAACGGGCAGGCCTACACGGATTTCGATGTGACATCACTGCCGGCATTGAGTCCGGTATCCGAACGCCGGGACGGCAAATTCATTTATCGCAGCGATCGTTCCACCGGCATGCGGATCGGCAATGGCGGACCCGAGTTTAACTTTGACACCTTAAACGGAAGCATACGAATTATTAATCGAGGACAGTAGTCATGCAAAAGCTAGCACTTTTTTTCTTATTAACGGCCGCCCCGGCATTCTGCCAGGATGCGCAACCTGACCGCGTCACGGTCCCCTTCAGCGATCCGGCACGGCCTAAGTCATTACACGCTTCCTTAATCAACGGGGGCATCACAGTGAAAGGCTACGACGGCAAGGATGCCATCGTGGAAGCTCGCCCGCAGAGCGACTCCGGCCGGCGCAGTCGGCGCCCGGAACGATCGGACGGCATGCGCCGGATCGATATCGGCGGCACCGGGATGGTGGTCGAGGAATCCGACAACGTAATTACAGTAGGCACTCGGGCGATCAACGATAACATCGAGCTGAACATTCAGGTTCCCTTTAATACCTCTCTAAAGTTGCACTCCGTAAATGGCGGCGACATCATCGTGGATCACATTGTCGGTGATGTGGAAATCGATAATACCAACGGCAACGCCACTGCCACGCACATTTCGGGCGCCGCCGTGGTTCACGCCTTGAACGGCAAGGTGCTGGTCTCGCTCGACAAAGTGACCGCCGGTAAGCCCATGTCGTTCAGTTCGCTAAACGGCGATATTGACGTCACCCTGCCACCGGATATTAAGGCCAGGGTGAAGCTGAAGACCGACAATGGCGCGGTCTATAGCGACTTCGAAGTCGCCGTGGATTCATCATCCCGCCAACCTGTGGTCCAAGAGAATCGCTCTGGCCAAGGGAAATATCGCGTACAGTTTGATCGCGCCATGTACGCCCTGATTAACGGGGGTGGCCCCGAAATTCAGTTCACCACCTTCAACGGCAACATCTATCTGCGCAAAGCCAAGTAACGGTAGGCTAACCTAGCGAAGGCTAGGTAATAATTCCTGCCGTCGCGGAGTTCTCTTCACTCACGCGCTACCAAGTGTCGCAGAAAGACAATCAGTCTCCTGAATCGAAGCAGTGGCAAGCCTCGTGCAAGATATAGCGAGGTATGAAGAGAACACTCGTTTCTAACGCAGCCTTACTTTCGCAATTGCTGGCTGTGTCGGCGGGCTTAACCCTGGCAGGTCCTCTCTTCGGCGGACAAGCCGATCAGCCGCCGCAAACAGGGTCTACTGTTACGCAGAACAAGGCCGATCGAGAGCTGACGAGACAGATCCGGAAGGCCATCGTGTCGGACAAATCCCTCTCTACCCTAGCTCACAACGTCAAGATCCTGACCCGTGGCGGAGCGGTCACTTTAAAGGGGCAAGTGAAGTCGGACGACGAGAAGAAAGCCATTGAGGACAAGGCCTCGGGCGTCGCAGGAAACGGTAAAGTCACGAGCGAACTCACCGTGGGTCCCAATACCTCAACAAAATCTAAATCTGAATAACAGTCAACGCACCTAACTTGAAGGGAGGAAATATGGGGAAGAACACAGCAGTTTTTGGAATTTATAAGGACACTGTTTCTCTGGGCCAAGGTCTGGAGAGGCTGCGCTCCGCAGGCTTCCGGAGCACCGACGTTTCGGTCCTGATGCCTGAGAATCTGGGCACCAAGGATCTGGCCCATAAGAAAGAAAGCAAGGCGCCCGAAGGCGCTACCACCGGCGGAGTAACCGGCGGCGTCATCGGCGGAGCGCTAGGGTGGCTGGCCGGAATCGGGGCCCTGGCTATCCCAGGCCTTGGCCCATTTATCGCGGCCGGGCCGATCATGGGACTTCTGGCCGGAGCTGGCGCGGGTGGCGCAATTGGCGGCTTAGTGGGTTCGTTGATCGGGATGGGTATCCCCGAATATGAGGCCAAGCGCTACGAAGGTCGCGTGAAATCCGGTGGAATTCTTCTGTCAGTCCACTGCGACGAATCAGAATGGGTAAAACGCGCAAAACAGATACTTGAGGAAACCGGCGCCGAGGACATTTCCTCCACCGGAGAGGCGTCCGCGGACTTCGCCACTAGCGATCGTCCCGGTTCACGCATCTGAGGGTTTGGCAGCCGGTCGAGGCCGGTTGCTAAAAGCGCAGGAAGAACGCGGTGCCCCGCAGAATCGAGAACCGCGGTCGCCGCGTTCCCGCTGTGCGCCACATCCACCAAAATAGAGAGTCCTACCCTTAACCGCGTTCGCCGACCCCCAACCGCCGTTCGCCGATCTCTTGTCGAACCAATAACCTAGCTGCTGTAACATCGAATCGTGGATTACAACGAACAGCTAAAGAACGACATCACGCAACGAGTCCACGATCGCATTAATGCTCGCATGCAGCGGCGCATGGAACGGCGCCAGCGGCACGGGCACGGTGCCGGCGGGATAGTGGTCGGCGGGCTGATAGTCCTGATAGGGCTGCTGATTCTCCTCGACAACATGGGGATCATCCGCTTCCATGACGTCTGGCGCTATTGGCCGGTGCTGTTAATTGTCTTGGGCGTTTCCAAGATTTTGGAATCACATGCGCCCGCGGGCTATGTATGGGGCGGAGTGATCACGTTAGCCGGCGCGCTCCTGCTGCTGGACAACCTCGACATTGTTGTTTTTGACTTTAATCTCATCTGGCCTCTGCTGCTTATCGCTTTCGGGCTAAGCATGCTGCTGCGATCCATGGACCGCAAGAGATATTTGGAGAGCGCGACTAGCGCCCCAGGTACCGCGCCAGGAAGCGCGACAGGGTCCGGGCCCATCGAAGGCTCGACCTGTGATGCTTATGCGGTCTTCGGAGGCAGCAAGCGGCGAATCAGTACGCAGGATTTTCGAGGCGGCGATGCGGTCGCGGTCTTTGGCGGAGTGGAATTCGACCTTCGTGGCGCAGGCATGACCGTTGACCAGGCAGTGATCGATGTTAACGTGGTCTGCGGCGGTCTCGAAGTGCGTGTGCCCGACAACTGGACTATCATCAATCGCGCCGTGACTATCTTCGGCGGCGTCGAAGACAAAACCATGCAATCCAAGGCGGAGCCGAACGCCAAATCTCCGCACTTGGTGATTGCTGGCTCAGTAGTCTTCGGCGGCATCAGTCTGCGCAACTAACCGGATCAACCTTCTATGCATCCGCTGCTTGCCACTAGAGGCAGGATCACCCTTTATCTGCTCGTTTGGCTGATGCTGGCGGGCATGCTGGGCTATCTGCTGTCGGTCACCGGCCGGATCCCCCTGATCGAGGCGGAAGCTCTGGCGCTGCCTCTGTGCCTGGTTTATGCGTTCATTTGCCTGGCGCCGTGGTACCTGTGCCGCGTGCTGCCTTTGTCCCAACTGCCCAAGCTGCTGTTGAACCACACGGCCGCTGCGGTTGTGGTGGCGCTGCTCTGGATAGTAGCCGCCAAAGTATTGGCGCTCGGTTTAAGCCGCCGCTTTGCGCAGCTTGATCAGCGGTTCAGCCCTCAACTTCCGCTGCTGTTCGGCATCGGCGTTTTGCTATATTTGCTGGCCGTCGCGCTACATTACGTCTTGCTGTCGGTTGAATCGTCTAAGGAAGCTGAAACGCGAGAGCAGGCGGCGCGCACGATGGCCAAAGAGGCGGAACTCAAAGCGCTCAAAGCCCAGATCAACCCGCATTTCTTATTCAACAGTCTGAACTCGATCAGCGCCCTGGCCACTGTCGACGGCGTTCGCGCGCGCGAGATGTGCATCAAGCTCTCCGATTTCTTGCGGAGCACGCTGAGCCTGGGCGAAAAGCAAAGCATTTCATTGCGCGACGAATTGGCTCTGGCGAAAGCCTATCTGGATGTGGAGCAGGTGCGCTTCGGTGCGCGGCTGAAAGTGGAGCTCGAAACCGACGAGGACTGCGACGATTGCGTTGTGCCGCCTTTGTTCCTGCAGCCGCTGGTCGAAAACGCCGTGAAACATGGCATCGCGGGGCTGGTGGACGGCGGGACCATTCGGCTCGAAGCCCGCTGCCGGGATGGCCGGCTGCACGTGAAAATCGATAATCAATTCGACCCCGAAGCACCGGCGGCCAGACGGCACGGCCTAGGGCTGCAGAACGTGCGTAACAGGCTTCGCGCACTTTATGAAAACGAAGCGCGTATCGAAACCGAAAACACCGGTCAGCGATTCGTGGTTGAGGTGGACTTGCCCTGCGCGGCGCACTTGTGAGCGGGTAGCGCATGTGTAACATGAGAGGATCATGGCGGATTTAGTGGCGTCCGGAACGTTGATTGCGCACTATCGGGTAGTGTCGCCGCTCGGCCAAGGCGGCATGGGCGCCGTTTATCTGGCCGACGATACCCGGCTGGGACGTCGCGTGGCGCTGAAGGTGTTACCGCCGGAGTTTGCCCACGATCCCGACCGGATGCGCCGCTTCGTCCAGGAAGCCAAACTAGCATCGGCGCTCACCCATCCCAATGTCGCAACCATTTTTGAAATCGGCCAGGAGGGTGAACTTTGGTTCTTGGCGATGGAATACGTCGAGGGCCGGCCGCTCGCCGAGCGCATTCGGCAAGGCCCGCTTAAAACTCCCGAGCTGGTACAGATCGGAATGCAAGTGGCGGATGCACTCGATGACGCGCACTCGAAAGGGATTGTTCATCGGGATATCAAGCCGGCCAATCTTATGGTCACGCCGCGTGGCCACGTGAAGGTTCTGGATTTCGGCCTGGCGAAATTGCAGGCCGACGCCAAGGGCAGGGAAGAGACCCAGTTGTTGACCAGCGCCGGACTGGTGGTCGGCACGGTGGACTATATGAGCCCGGAGCAGGCGCTCGGGCGCGAAGTGGACTATCGTACTGACATCTTCAGCCTGGGCGTAGTGCTGTACGAGATGGCCACCGGGCGTCTGCCATTCTCAGGCTCCACGCCCTCGGAGACCATGGCCCGCATTCTGCAAGCGCAGCCGGATGCCATTGCACGTTTCAACTATGAGGTTCCCGAGGGGCTCGAACGGGCGGTCCGGAAATGTCTAGAAAAGGACCGGGAGCGGCGCTATCAATCGGCGCGGGAGCTCCTGGTTGATTTAAAGAATCTGGAGCGCGACTCGGGCTCCGAACAGGCTGTGGCAACAGGCGCCACCATCGCCCAGCGAGGCCGGATCGGCGCCGTCATCGTCGATGATGAAGAGTTGGCGCGCCAGCTTCTGCGCGAATATCTGGCATCCAGCCGCGAAATCGAGATCCTGGCGGAATGCGCGAATGGATTTGAAGCTGTAAAAGCAATTTCCGAGCGGAAGCCGGATCTAGTATTCCTGGACGTGCAGATGCCCAAGCTGGACGGTTTCGAAGTGCTGGAGCTGATCGACCGCGATGTAGCGGTAATTTTCGTTACGGCTTTCGATCAATATGCGATGAAGGCCTTCGACGCCCACGCAGTCGATTATCTGCTAAAGCCATTCAGCCAGGAGCGCTTCGACAAAGCTTTGGAGCGCGCCCGTCAGCGGCTGGGAGAAAAGCTGCCGCCCGCCCCGGAGCTGGCCCGCGCCGCACGGCCGCCGGAGCAGCATCTGGAACGGATCGTCGTGAAGGACGGCGCGCGCGTGCACATCATCCCGGTCGACAAACTGGATTATGCCGAAGCCCAGGACGATTACGTCGCACTGCACAGCCAGGGGAAAAGCTTTCTCAAGCAGCAAACCATTTCGAGCTTGGAAACGGCGCTCGATCCGCAACAGTTCGTGAGGATTCATCGATCGGTGATCGTGAATCTCGAGCGTGTAGCGAAAATCGAACCCTATGCCAAAGACAGCCGCGTCGCTGTGCTTACCGATGGGACCCAACTTCAGGTGAGCCGCGCCGGCTACGACCGGTTGAAGACGCTGCTGGGCGAGCGGCCCTAGGCGGAACGCCGGGCAAGCTACGCGGAACGCCGGGTAAGCTAGGCGGAACGCCGGGCAAGCTACGCGGAACGCCGGGCAAGCTACGCGGAACGCCGGGCAAGCTACGCGGAACGCCGGGCAAGCTACGCGGAGCGCGGGATAAGCCAGCCGCCGCGTGGTTCGCTACGTTTCCCGATTCGATCCCAATCATCGGATGAATGGATGGGACGCCAGACATTGCCCCTTTCGGTGGATGCGGCCACACGGCCGCGCATCGGCTGAAGTCCGAAAAACCCGGCCCAAAGCCTGCTCATTCATGCGTTGAAGCTCTGCGACTGCGGAAATCGTGAATCAGGTCGGCATAAGACTCCCGCTGCCCATGATTTCCATGGCCGAGCCGGTGGCAATTGCGCCGGCATCGAAGCACGGTATTCTTCCGGTGCAGATCGACCAGATCTTGATCGTTTCAGAACGGATGATGCACTTGGCGCGAGTGCGCGGGACAAATATTGGGAGCATCGCCGCCGTGCGTAACCATGAATCCTCGGCCGGATCTGCTGGCGTAGAAGTCCGATGGCGGTCTGCGTCACGGCCAGCGAACCCGCGGCACTGATGCGCAGCTCCAGAAAGGCCGACGCGTGCGATTCCTTGCCCGTGTAAGCGACTTCAAATATAAGGGAGTGATGATCTTTGCCATCGCGGCATCGAAAGGCGCGGGATGTACCATCATGGCCAGATGCATGGCTTTAAAGGCGCCGCGGTCGGCCATCAGGTTTCGCATCCATACGAATTAGTTGCGGCATCTCCTAGCGGCAGGGCGGGCAAAAGGAAATGCACGGAGGCAGAAACAACGCAGCAAAGGCCATTTCAATGCGCTCAGGTTTCCTCATTTCTTCAATTTCAGATTCACTGTTGCGGCCTTCTTGGTGTTAAACACGGTCAGCGTCTTCTTGCCGCTGGTGACGCTGTCCTTGTTGGCCTGGAGCTCATATTCAACGTTGGTGCTCAGCCCGGCAAAATGGTAGCTGCCGTCGGCCTCAGTGACATACGAGCGGATTTGGAGAGACTTAGTGTCCTTCAATTGCACAACTGCTCCGGCAACGGGCTTTCCCGAGGCTTCTGTGACAACTCCTTGAACCGACCGCAGACCGGTGTCATCGTTCTGGCCGGCCAGAACGATGGTGAAAAGCATGCCAATCAGGCAAGCAGCAGCCAGCCTCATGTGCACCATATATTTACTTCGATTCTTCGTGCAATGAAAACGTTACCTCGACGCGCGCTTCGCCTTCCACATCGATCGGCTTCTCTTCGTCGCGATAACCTTTAGCGGTCGCCCGTACCGTGTAATGCATGCTGACCGGTGGTATTCGGAAAACGAACTCACCGCGGGCGTTGGCCAAGGTTTGCTGTTTCTTGATCTTTACTGACGTAGCCGCCTGCGATGGGGCCGGAGTGAGGGTAACCGTCGCGTTAGGCAGCGCGAAGCCCGGATCGCGAAATACCGTCCCCGCTACCACAGCGTACGACTCCGGATCGGCCTTCTTCCCGGCGGACTGGGCTTGAGGAAGGACGGCGATCAGCGCAAGCCAAAGGCTAATGCCAATCCTCTTCCTCTTCTTCCTCCTCTTCCTCATCTTCGTCCTCGTCATAATCGAGGTCGTCTTCATCTTCCTCGTCCTCTTCCTCATCCTCCGTGGTTTCGAGCTCAAAAGGATCGAGACCGGTCACGGTTAGATCGGCGCCGCACTCCTCGCAAGTCAGTGTGTCGCCTTCGTCAATTTCGTCCTCGTCTACGTCGATCACAGCGTCGCAGTTTGGACAGTTGACCATCTACTTTCCCTCCAGAAGCATATTCCCTTATACAAGAATTCGAGGCGGACCGCTTATGCGTTGGCTTTGGCCTGGCGGCGCCGTGTGGTGGGCGGCACAATACCCTTCAATCGGAGATACATAAAGAGCTGCGAGCGATGCGTCAGTTCATGCTCTTTGATTCCTTGCAGCATCTCCAAGCGAGTCACCTTCTGTCCGTCGGAGCGGGTGATCTCACCGGCAAAGAAGCTGGCCGGTTGGGCAGCCAGCTGAGCCGCGCGTGAGCTCAATTGGCCGCGGAGCTCGCGCGCCAGTGCGTCGGCACTCTCGCTGGCGGGCAATTCGGCTGCATACTTCTTAATCAGCTCGCGAAACTGGGGCGAAGCCAGGTTGTCGACGCCATCGAGCAACATGCCGGTGAGGGCATGGCTCGACTGTAGAACGTGCCGTGCGATGTCGCCGAAACTCATCAGATCAGCGGAGGGCTTGTAGTCCAGGTTGTGCGCGGAGAAGTCTTCCACCGCGTTTGCGGTATCTTCGCGAATGCTCTTCCAGGAGTCGAGTACTGATTCCAGGCGTACCATAGACCCATTATTAGCACGCATAGCAGCGGGGGAACAGGTCGAGACCGGATAAAGGGACGTCTTTAGCTAATTCCGAGTTTGGCTTCGATTCGGGTTACCCGGTTGTCGACATCGATGACTTTACCGGTAAGAGTATCGAATTTGACATCCAAGTGGTTGAAACGAGCGTCGACGCTATCGAATCTCGCATCAACCCCGTTGAATCTGGCGTCAACACTGTTGAATCGTGCATTGACAGCGCTGTGGTGCACGACATTCATCAACATTCCAACAAGCACCGCAAACGTCGGAATGCCGATTGCCAGATAAAGCTGCAAGTCCGTCATCTAAGTAGCATTGTACTTCAGCGAGCTAAATACTCTCAGAGTTTGTACACTCTCACATATGAGAAGGCTAAGGCTAATCTCGCTGTTGATCGCGCTTCCGCTGATGGCCGTGTCGCCCGAGCAAGACATACGGAGTGTGCTGGACGAACAAGTGGCGGCCTGGAATCGCGGCGACATCCCCGGTTTTATGGAAGGCTACGACAAATCCGAATCGACAACCTTCGTCGGTCCAACCATCACCAAAGGACACGCGCAGGTGCTGGCGAATTACCGTAAACGCTATCCGACGCCCGAGAAAATGGGAACGCTGCGTTTTTCAGATCTCGAGATCCGGCTGCTCGGCGCCGAGTACGCGTCGGTGATCGGAACGTTCCACCTGGATCGCCCAGCCGCGGCAGGCGGCGAATCGTCCGGCATTTTCACTTTGCTATTTCACAAGACTGCCAAGGGATGGAAGGTCATTCTGGATCACACCAGTTAGAGCACACCAGTTAGAGCAAACCAGTTAGAACATCTTGTCGCGTTGGATATTCCGCATCTCGTCGATGATTCGCTCAAAAATGCGCTTCAACGCCTCGGCCGTCAGCGGACCGTTATTGTTGCTGGTCACGTTGTGGAACACCTGATCCTCGCGCTTGGGCTCATAGATCGGCAGCGACAGATTCTGTTTGATCCGGCCAATCTCTTCTACAATGCGAGTGCGTTCGTTCAACAGCGCCAGCAGTTTGAGATCGACGGCGTCGATCAGCGTGCGGCATTCGGCGAGCCGTTGAATGCTCATGGGTTCTTCGATAGTAAACCACTGGAAAGCTCGCGGGCCAGAGCCTGGAGCCTGGTTTCCAGATCGGGGCTGGACGCATTCTGCTCGATGACCCGCACGAAGGCGCTTCCGACTACGACACCATCGGCGATCGCACCTACAGCACGGGCGTGGCCGGCGGTAGAGATCCCGAAGCCGACCGCCAATGGCAGACGGGTGACTCGCCGCATGGACTCAACTAGCCGACCGACTCCATCGGAAAGAGACGTCTGTTCGCCCGTAACGCCAGTTCTCGAAATCAAGTAGATGAAGCCGGTGGAATACTCAGCGACCAGCTTCATGCGCCGCTCGGTGCTGGTGGGGGCGGCAAGAAATACGGTATCGAGTCCAGCAAGTCGCATGGCGGCGGTATAGGGTTCAGCTTCTTCGACGCTCAAGTCGGTGAGCAAGCAGCCGTCGATTCCGTGCGCCACGGCGTCGTGCGCGAGAACTTCCAGTCCATAGCGCAGCACCGGATTCAGGTAAGTAAACAAGAGCAGCGGAATTTCGGAGTGCTTGCGGATCTCGGCTGCAATCTCCAGGACTTTGGAGACGGTAGTCCCGGCCTTCAGGGCGCGCTCGGATCCCCGCTGGATCACGGGACCGTCGGCAATAGGATCGGAAAATGGCACGCCCAGCTCGATCAAGTCCGCGCCACCGCGTTCGAGAGCCTGAACCAGGCGTGGCGTGTGCGCGGGCGATGGGTCGCCGGCGGTGATGTAGGCGATCAGGGCCGCGCGATGCTCGGAACGAAGCCGTTCAAAGAGCCGGGCGATTCTGGTCTGGCTCATCGAGCTCCTGGAGATTCTCGCGATAGATGTCGGTGTCTTTGTCGCCGCGGCCGGAAAGATTGATGACGATTAACTCGTTCTTCGCTGAGGGCGCGCGTCTCAGCGCTTCAGCCACCGCGTGAGCAGACTCGAGCGCGGGAATGATGCCTTCGGTCCGCGCCAGCGTGCGCGCTGCTTCGAGCGCCTCGCTATCGGTGACCGAGACGTACTCGGTCCGGCCCTGGTCGCGCAGCCAGGCATGCTCGGGACCCACCAAAGCGTAATCGAGTCCGGCCGAGACCGAATGTGTGAGCGCAACTTGGCCATCGGCGTCCTGGAGCAAATAACTGAACGCACCGTGCAGGACGCCCGGAGACCCTCCGGAGAAACGCGCGGCATGCAGCCCGAGTTCGGCGCCACGACCACCAGCCTCTACGCCAATCAGCCGTACGCCTTGATCGCCCACAAACGGATGAAACATTCCGATGGCGTTGCTGCCTCCGCCTACGCAGGCAAAAATCGAATCCGGCAGCCGATGCTCGCGTTCCAGAATCTGCCGGCGTGTTTCTTCGCCGATCACGCGATGGAAATCACGAACCATCATTGGATAGGGATGCGCACCCAGCGCCGATCCCAGAAGATAGTGAGTGGACTGAACATTGGTCACCCAATCGCGCATCGCTTCGCTGATGGCGTCCTTCAAGGTTCGGCTCCCCGTCGCTACGCCCACCACTTTGGCGCCCAGCAGACGCATCCGGAACACATTGAGGCGCTGGCGGCGCATGTCCTCCTCGCCCATGTAGACGATGCATTCCAGGCCAAACAACGCACAGACCGTGGCCGTGGCTACACCATGCTGCCCGGCGCCGGTTTCCGCGATTATCCGTTGCTTGCCCATCCGGCGCGCGAGCAAAGCCTGGCCCAGGCAGTTGTTGATTTTGTGCGCGCCGGTATGCAAAAGATCCTCGCGCTTGATGTAGATCTTCGCGCCACCCGAGTTTTCGCTGAGCCGCTTGGCATGATACAGCGGAGTCGGGCGCCCGGCATAGTTGGCGAGCAGGTCCTTGAGCTCGGCTTGAAACGCGGGATCGAGCCGGGCTTCCAGATACGCTTGCTCGAGTTGTTCGAGCGGCGCCATCAGGACCTCGGGCACGTAACGGCCTCCGTAGGGTCCGAAGTGGCCTTTTGGATCTGGTTGTGTGGCGCTCATGACTGCAGCGCCGCCTTCACGAACTCACGCACTTTGTCGTGATCCTTCACGCCGGGAAATTTCTCAAGCCGCGAACACGCGTCTACGCCCCAAGGCCGCGCTTGTTCTATGGCGAGCCGGACGTTCGTGGCGTCGAGGCCTCCAGCGATGATGATCTGCTTGGGGAGCCCTTTGGCGCGCGACCAATCGAAACTCGTGCCGGTCCCGCCATGCAGGTCGTCCGAAGGCGTATCGAGCAAAACGGCCTCGGCGTTTTCATCGTTGGCGTGCGACCACAGCGGTTCATTGGCAGGAACCGCCTCCACAGCTTCATCCTTGATGTATGCCAGCAGGGATTCAGTTGCTTTAATGGCGCGCCAGACACGGATACCGCGGGCCTCCGCTGTTCCGTACAGCTGTGCGACATCGAGCCCGGCATCCAGCGCGATTTTTGCGATGGTCTCCGGCGTTTCGTTGACAAAGATGCCGACCTTCCAGACAGTAGCGGGAATCTTAGCTGCGATCAGGGAAGCGCCGGTCGGTGAAATGTAGCGAGGGCTTTCACGATAGAAGTTGAAGCCAACGGCGGAAGCGCCAGCCTCGACGGCAACCTGAGCATCTTCACGATTCGTAATTCCGCAGATTTTGACCATCATGACAACAGCGTCTGGAGCGCATGCGCGGGGTCGCCCGATCTCATCAAGTGCTCGCCGATCAGAAATGAATTGTATCCCGCGGCGCGAAGCTGCCGCACGTCGGCGGCGGTGTGTATTCCGCTTTCGGCGACCTTGATCACGCCGCCCGGAATCTTGCCGGCCAACCGCAGCGACACGCCAAGGTCAACCTGGAATGTACGGAGATCGCGGTTATTTACTCCGATGATGCGGGCGCCCGATGCAAGCGCCGGCTTCAATTCTTCATCGTCGTGCACTTCCACCAGGGCGGACATGCCATAGTGTTCCGCCAACTCGCGGAAGTCGCGCATCTGACGTTCAGATAGAATCGCCGCGATCAGGAGAATGGCATCCGCTCCATGCGCTGCAGCTTGGTGGACATGGTAAGGGTCGATGGTGAAATCCTTGCGCAAAGCGGGGAGTTCGACGGCGGAACGAGCGGATTCAAGATCGGATAAACTTCCCTGGAAATGTTTTTCGTCAGTCAGCACTGACAACGCAGCCGCTCCGCCTTGCTGGTACGCGCGCGCCAAAGCGGGAGGATGGCAGTCAGTAGCCAGGATGCCCTTGCTGGGCGAGGCGCGCTTGATTTCGGCAATCACAGCCGGCGCGTGGGTGGATAGTGCGCCCGCGAAATCCCTGCGGCCCGCGATGGACTCTTCAGCTCGGAACTCGATGCCATCGGCTCGCTGGGCGAGTTCCAGCTTTTTCTGCTCGACAATTTGGGCCAGGATGTCCGGGATTGCCTTGACCATGGTTGGGAAATTTTAATTGTAACTCGGACGACGTCAGAGGCATCAGTCATGGTTTGATACTAGGCGTACTGAATGGTAATTGGCTGGTAAAGATCCTAGTGCTTCGCAATTCAAGTGTTTTGTTACCCGTGCTACCGTAGTTACGTCAATTAGGCATAGCCGAAATATGGAAACGTACCGGTTGAGTAAGCCGCTCAATGCTGTAGCTGTTGACGCGGACGGTAAAGGCAAACTAGTCACCCTGCCCATGGGCGCGGTTATCAAGGTGTGTGGCGCATCGGCAATTCCGTCGTGCGTCGAAATCCTGTGCGCCGAGTCTCGCTACAACGCGTTTGAGCAAGACCTTCGCGAACGTGCGGAAAAGTCGTCCGCCACAACTTCTTCCTAAGTTACCGGACTAAGCAGGTACCGGGCGGCTACGTTGAATCCAGCGAAATACCTGGATCGTGCTTCCCACCGTACAAAGCACTATAAACCCAACCATGTACCAGGTGAATTCCTGGGAGTTGATGATACGAATGATGTGACGTCCTAGCCAGAGCGCCAACAAGCCGAGCAGAGTGAAACGAATGGCTCGGCAAAAGAAAATGACTGAGAGCAGACGCGTTCTGGCGTATTGGAAGGCGCTGGCCGCCGCCACGACCAGAGTAAATGGAAAAGGCGGGGGCGCCAGACACGCAACTGCTAAGACTAGCGAGGAACGCTTGGCCATCTTCGCCTTGAGGTATTCGAATCGCTTACGGCTCATCATTCTCTTCAAACCCTCTTGACCACCTTTCCGGCAGACCAGATCCAGCAAAAGGACACCGAGCGTCGATCCGATGGACGCGGTCAGCACATACAGCGGTAGGTGCTCCGGATCTCGCGAAGTGAGGACCACCAGCAGGAAATCATTGCCAAACGGTAGGAACAAAAAGGATGAGTCGAGAATGCCGAGCAGCAATGGACCAAAAGCGCCCAAATGGATGAAGTAAACGAACATCTGGCGAAAGAGGGCGTGCACTTCTCGATTGTTGCAGGTGATAGACCAGGTATGCGGCGGTCGAGGGAGACCGAGTGCCCGATTTGGCCTTTGGGTTGCCCTAAGAATAGCCATGACATACCGCGTTACTTTTATGGAACGGACTGGTGTAACAGGAGAGCCGTCCGAGGCACCCACAGATTACGTCGCTATCGACCTGCCGGATGGGGTAGTCCTCGAGAAACTTTTCATCGACCGCACGGAGCCGGATGCATTGCACTCGGAGGAAGCTTTGGAAGAGGACGACAGCTTCCTGAGTGTGGGGTCAGAGACTTGGGATTACGAGGTGGCTGACGAGCGAGAGGATGAATTCATCGCGGCGCTCAAGAATTCGCAGATGGTGATGGAATACGTCCGGCTGGATGAAGAGCCGTCCGCGGCATAGTTGGTTTTTAAGCCCGCCATTTGACACTTCCCGGCCTGATTCGGTAAGCTAAGGTGACTGTAAGTCTTTAACGGAGAAGGTCTGTCTTTATGAAAACCCAGTTTCCGTCCGAGCGCGAGATCGTGCGTCAATGGCACTTGGTAGACGCCGACGGACAGGTGCTTGGCCGGGTCGCGAGCAAAGCCGCGATGATTCTGATGGGCAAGCACAAGCCCACCTACACGACTTTTTTGGACACGGGCGATCACGTAATCATTATTAACGCCGAGAAGATCCGGTTGACGGGGCGGAAGGACGCCCAAAAAATTTATCGCCGCCATTCCGGGTATCCGGGCGGGCTGAGCGAAGTGGGCGCCGTGAAAATGCGTGCCACGCGCCCCACCAAGATGTTGGAGCAAGCTATCGCGGGGATGCTGCCGAACACGAAACTCGGCAAGCAAATGTACCGCAAGTTGAAAGTTTACGCGGGCGACAAGCACCCCCATCAGGCTCAGAAGCCGGTGGGAATGGCGGCAGTCTAGAGAAAGGGATTTGGAGTGGCAGCTACGTTAGTGCAGTATTTGGGAACAGGCCGGCGCAAAACCTCGGTTGCGAGGATCTTCCTGCGATCGGGAAAGGGCGAGATTACCGTCAACGGCCGGACTTTCGACAATTATTTTGCCAATCAGTCGTCGCGCGCGATGGTGCGCCAGCCATTGCTGGCTACCGAAATGGCCGACAAGTTCGACATCATCATCCTGGCGAACGGCGGCGGCCCGACTGGACAGGCGGGAGCAGCGCGCCTGGGCATCGCCCGAGCCCTCATCGAATTCAATTCCGAACTGCGGCCGAAATTGAAGCAGCTCGGATTACTGACTCGCGACCCCCGCGCCCATGAGCGCAAGAAGTACGGACAGAAGGGCGCGCGCAAGCGGTTCCAGTTCTCGAAACGCTAGTTTAGGCGTCGAATAGAATCTTGACGCCCACGCCAGAGCGCGTAACGCCACAGAGTGCGTGCGTCACATTAGAAGCGGCCGGTTTTAGCCGGCGCACACAAATTCCGCTTTGGGCCGTGTGCGTGGTTAAGATCGGGCGAAACCATCAACCCTGAAAAATAAGGAGGCATTTTTGCCGTCAATTTCAATGAAGGAGTTGCTCGAAGCAGGCGTTCATTTCGGGCACCAGACCAAGCGCTGGAATCCAAAGATGAAGGAATACATCTTTGGCGAACGCAACGGAATCTACATCATCGATCTGCAGAAAACGCTGAAGCTTTTCAAGGATGCCATGCGGTACGTGGCCGAGATGGCCGCGCAAGGCAAGACTGTACTGTTTGTTGGTACCAAGCGGCAAGCACAGGAAGCCATCGCCGAAGAAGCTGCTCGCTGCAGTCAATATTACGTGAATCAACGCTGGTTGGGCGGCCTGCTCACCAACATGTTGACAGTGCAGCGGTCTATCAAGCGCCTCAAAGAGCTGGACGTTATGGCTGCCGACGGCTCGGGCTATGAAGGGCGCGCCAAGAAGGAAGCCAGCCGGCTAGAACGCGAGCGCAAACACCTGCAGCAGAACCTGGCCGGTATCAAGGATATGAGCGGTCTGCCGGATATACTCTTTGTGGTGGACTCGAACAAGGAAGCCATCGCCGTGAAGGAAGCCCGCCGGCTGGGAATACCGGTGGTGGCGGTGGTGGATACCAATTGCGATCCGGACGAAGTGGACCATGTGATCCCGGGCAACGACGACGCATTGCGGGCGATTCGCCTTTTCACGACCAAGATTGCCGATGCCGTGATTGAGGGCCGGGCGCTGGCGACCGAGCAGGATTTCGCCGCCGAAAAGATTGTCACCGACGAAACGCCAGCCGAAGAGATCCCCGAATACACGCAGTTCGATCCGCAGCAATTGGATCAGCTCATGTCGGAGGGTTTGTCCGACGAGGATCTGCCGTCCATGTCGCTGCCTCGCAAGGGTCCTGGATCGGAAGCCCCGGACGCGGAAACACCGGAAGAAGTCGGCAAGTCGCTTAAAGGCGAATAATGCCCTCGCCGGCATCTGCTGGTGCAAAAAGAAACGAGAAACGTGAAACCAGAAACTGGAACTATGGAGATTAGCGCCAAATTAGTGAAAGAGCTCCGCGACCGGACCGGCGCGGGCATGATGGAGTGCAAGAAAGCCTTGGTCGAAGCCAATGGCAATCTGGCGGAAGCGGAAATCATTCTGCGTAAACACGGAATCGCTTCGGCGTCGAAGAAGGCGACACGCACCACCCGGCAAGGCATGGTGGGGAGTTATATCCATCCAGGCTCGCAGTTGGGCGTGCTGGTCGAGGTCAACTGCGAGTCCGATTTCGTCGCCCGGACCGACGATTTTCAGAACCTGGTGAAGGATCTGGCTATGCAGGTGGCGGCCGCCGATCCGCAGTTCATCCGCAAAGAGGATGTGACGGCCGAGGTGCTCGATAAAGAGCGCGATATCCAGCGCGGGCGGGCCCTGCAGGAAGGCAAGCCCGAAAAGATGGTGGACAAGATCATCGAAGGGCGGATGAGCAAGTTCTATGAAGAGATCTGCTTGTACGAGCAGCCCTTCATCCGCGATAATGCCACCAGCGTAGGCGACTTAATCAAATCGGCGATTGCAAAACTTGGTGAAAACATTTCGGTCTCGCGCTTCGTCCGGTTCAAAGTTGGCGAGGCTGCGTTGATCGAGGAAACAGCGGAGACGTCCCCGCCACAGAGTTAATGTGGCGCACGCACTCCTGCGTGCCGCGTTCACCCTCATGTGAACGCATGGCTGGATTGGAATCCCGTGCCAAAATACCAGCGCATCGTACTCAAACTCAGCGGCGAGGCGCTCGCCGGCGGTGGATCTTTCGGCATTGATCCGGAGCGTGTCAAAAGCTTAGCGGCCGAGATCGCCGAAGTAGCCCAGACGGGCGTGCAAATGGGACTGGTGGTAGGGGGCGGCAACTTCTTTCGCGGTGTCGCCGCGGCGGCCATGAACATGGATCGCGTTGCAGCCGACCACATGGGCATGCTGGCCACGGTCATTAACGCCATAGCCCTGCAGGATGCGCTCGAGAAGGCGGGCGTGCCAACGCGGGTCATGACCGCCATCCAGATGCATCAGGTGGCCGAGCCGTACATTCGCCGCCGGGCGATCCGCCATCTGGAAAAAGGGCGAATAGTGATCTTTGCCGCCGGTACGTCGAATCCCTATTTTTCGACGGACACGGCCGCCACTCTGCGAGCGCTCGAAATCCACGCCGACGTGATAGCCAAGGGCACACGCGTGTCAGGCGTTTATGATAAAGATCCGCTGCGTTACTCAGATGCCGTGCTATATCGAGAAGTGACTTATCATGAAGTGTTGGCTAAAGCCTTGGCAGTGATGGATGCCTCCGCGGTGGCCATGTGCCGCGACAACCGGCTACCGATCATGGTTTTCAATTTAAACGAGTTCGGAAATATAATGCGTATGTCGATGGGTGAGTCCATTGGAACTCTCATTCACTAAGTCGAACTTATGAAAAACGAACAGCAAACCACCCCTGCAGCAGTTACTTTTAAGACCGTGAAAGAGATTGAAACGAGCGCCAAGACTCGGATGGAGAAGGCTCTGGCCGATCTCCAGCATGATATGGCGGCAGTTCGCACCGGCCGCGCCTCGGTAAGCCTGCTGGACAACGTGCGAGCCGATTACTACGGGACGCCAACGCCTTTGAATCAACTGGCCACGCTGCATGTGCCGGAGCCGTCGCTGATTACGATCCAGCCTTGGGATGTATCCCAGATTGGTTTGATCGAGAAGGCTATACGGTCGGCCGATCTCGGACTAAATCCGGCCAATGACGGCAAGCTCATTCGGGTCCCGATTCCGCCGCTCACTGAAGACCGCCGCAAGGATCTGGTCAAAAAGCTTCACCACATCGCCGAAGATCATCGCGTCGCGATGCGGAATGTGCGGCGCGATGCCAACGAGAACGTGAAGAAACTGCTCAAGGACAAGATTATCAGCGAGGACGAGGATCGCCGGGCTCACGATGAGATCCAGAAGCTTACCGATGCCAGCATCCAGAAGCTGGATCAGGCCGCCAAAACGAAAGAGAAGGAGATAATGGAGCTGAAGTAGGTCCACCGGCGGGATAGAGTTACAATCCTATCGATGACCTATCGACACAGGCTCTGGCGCCGGGTGGCGTTGTCCGCCCTATTTTGCCTCCCGATCTCGCTCGTGGCCGCCGCTGGCCGCTCCATTTCCGAGACCGATATTTTTTCGTTTCAATGGATGGCGAGTCCTCGGATCTCGCCCGACGGCTCGCGCATCGTTTACGTACACGTCACCGTAAACTCGAAGCACGATGGCTACGACACGGCGCTGTGGATGATACCCTCCGCGGGCGGCGCAGCGCGGCAATTGACCGGCGGACCTCGCGATTCGTCGCCGCAATGGTCGCCCGACGGCAAGCTGTTGGCGTTCGCGCGATCGCCGGAAAAAGACGGCAAAGTGCAGCCTCCGCAAATCTACCTGCTGGCGATGGAAGGCGGTGAAGCGCGACCGCTTACCGATACGCCAAAGGGGGCTAGCGGGCCGGTCTGGTCGCCCGACGGCCATACCATCGCGTTTTCGTCCAACACCCTTCCAGCGGACCTCGACCAGAAAAAGGACAACGAAGAGAAGAGCGACGTCCGCGTGATCACTAAGGCGGTCTATCGCATGAATGGCGCGGGCTACCTGGAGGGTCGGCCCAATCACATCTGGACCATCGAGGTTCCCAGAGTTTCGGGTGAAGCGCAGAAAGCCAGGCAGATCACCTCCGGCCAATTCAATGAAGGCGATCTGGTCTGGTCGCGCGACAGTTCGCAGATTTACTTCACCTCGCGGCGAGTTGTCGAATCCTACTACGAAAAGCCGCATGCCGATTTGTATGTCGTGAAGGCCAGTGGCGGAGACATAACAAAAGTGGCCGGACTGGAAGGTTCTATTCAGCAGATGGCGCTGAGTCCGGACGGAACACGCATGGCATTCGCCGGTGATATTGCGATCGGCAAGGATGGCGCGGAGCGATCCTACAGCCAGCCGGACCTGTTCATCACATCGCTGCAACCCGGGTCTTCGCCTAAGAATCTCACGGCAAATTACGACTACGATATCGGCGGTGGGATTGGCGGCGATCAAGGTCCACCGCGGGGAGGCGGGCCATCCAAGCCTTTCTGGAGCAAAGATGGAAGATACATCTTTATCGTGGCGGCGGAAGAAGGCCGAGCGAATCTGAAGCGCATAGACGCGGAAACCGGAAGAGTCGAGCCGCTAACCACTGGCGATCACGATATTTTTGCTTACAACGCAACACCGGATGGGTCCAAGGCCGCGGTGCTCGTATCCACACCAACCAATATCGGCGACATGTATATGGTCGATGTTGCGTCGCGCGAGATGCGCCGGCTTACCACGATTAACTCAGAGCTGTTCTCGAAACTCAATCTGACCGAACCGTCCATGATCTGGTACAAGAGCTTCGATGGGAAACGCATCCAGGCATGGGTTCAGCGGCCGCCCGATTTTCAGGAAGGCAAAAAGTATCCGCTCATCCTTAATATTCATGGCGGACCGCATGCGGCGTACGGCTACACGTTCGATCATGAGATGCAGTGGATGGCGGCCAAGGGTTACGTGGTTCTGTATCCGAATCCGCGGGGCAGCACGACTTACGGGCAGGATTTCGGAAACGTGATCCAATATCATTATCCGGGCGACGATTTCAAAGATCTGATGGCCGGCGTGGACGATTTGATCGCGCGCGGCTGGCTGGATCCCGAAAAACTCGGCGTCACGGGCGGCAGCGGCGGCGGGCTACTGACCAACTGGGTGATCGGGCACACGCAGCGCTTTAAGGCGGCGGTCGCGCAGCGCGATATCGCCGATTGGTCGGACTTCTGGTATACGGCCGACTTTACGCTCTTCACGCCCACCTGGTTCCGCGGCGCGCCGTGGGAACAGGAGGCCGATTTCAAGGAGCGCTCCCCAATCACGTACATCACCAAGATCACGACCCCGTTGATGCTGATAGAAGGCGAGGCCGATTATCGTACGCCTCCGGCGGCCGGCGGCGAGCAGATGTTCCGCGCGCTGAAGTATCGCAAGATTCCGACGGTAATGGTGCGTTTCCCGGGCGAATCGCACGAGCTTTCGCGATCGGGCAACCCCAAGCATCGGGTGGAACGATTGCAGCATATTGTGGCCTGGTTCGACAAATATCTGCAGGGCCAGGAAATTCACACCTACGACGTACAGTAGTTTGAGTGAGACGGGCCGGAGCCGCCGAAACTTGCCTTGCATCGAAACCGGACAGCTTGTAGCGAAAACGGACACTGTGGTCGCAGGCCGTGGTCGCAGCCGGTCTTGATGTTCCCGAAACTGCCCCTCGCACCCGATATACAAATGGAATGGCAATTGCACTGACAAGCCCCTACCGGCCTCGCCAAACAGGACTCTAAAGAAATGATCTACCCCAGAAGTCTTACGACCTTCCTTGTGCTCATACTGGCTCTTTCCGCTGCCGCTCAAACGTCGGAGGTATCTATTGAGGAGCCCAAGCTTCCGCCGGTGATCGGGCCGCTGATAAAGCCCTTTCACGTCCAGCGTCGCATCGTCTCACCAGCCAAGCTATCGGACACGCGACGATTGGAGTCGCTGGTTCGTGCCGGGAACCTATACCTGTCGGTGCAAGACGTAATTGCGCTCACGCTGGAGAACAATATAGATATTGCGGTTCAGCGCTACGCGCCATTTCTATCGAGAGAAGTGCTGCGACGGACCGAGAGCGGTCAGTTCTTGCGAAATGTTGTGCAGCCGATCAGCCCTGGACCGCAGAGCGTGAGCTTGGCCGGCGTGACATCCACCACGGTCGGCCTTCCAGATACCGGGTCCGGCGTAAGTTCCGGCGGCGGCCTGGTCATTTCCATCGGCACAACCCCGCCAACGTTAGATCCGATTCTCTTTGCAAGCGCGAATTTTCAGCATCAAACCAGCCCTGAAAGCAACACGCTTCTGGCTGGAGTTTCCGCGTTGGTGAATGACACCCGCGCGTTCACAGCCGGCTATTTTCAGCAGTTCATCACGGGAACTTTGGGCCAGCTCACCTTCAGCAGCACCCGATATCACCTCAACAGTCCCGCGTTTCAGACCAACCCGTTCACCAGCGGTAGCCTGGACTTTTTCGTACAGCAGCCGCTGCTGCAAGGTTTCAGTATCGCCGCGAGTAACCGCTATATTCGCGTCGCGAAAAACAACATGAAAGTCAGCGATCTCCAGTTGAAACGGCAGGTCATCACCACCGTGTCCGCCGTTTTAAATCTTTACTGGGACTTGGTAAGCTTCAACGACGATTTGCGCATCCGAGAGCAGGCTTTAGCCACGGCGCAAAAGCTCCTCGAAGACAACCAACATCAGGTCGAACTTGGTACGCTGCCAAAAATTGAAGTGACCCGCGCGCAAGCCGAGGTATCGTCCACCAAGGAAAATCTGTTGATCGCACAAACTAACGTCTCGCAGCAGGAGATCGTGCTGAAGAACGCTCTAAGCCGAAATGGCGTAGCCAGTCCGAATATGGACGAGGTACACGTTATTACTCTTGATCAGATTGTCGTGCCGGCGAAAGAGGACCTGAAACCGACCCCGGAGCTCATCGACCAGGCGCTCCACGCGCGCACTGAGCTCGAACAATTCCGTATCAACCTCGAAAGCTACAAGATCAACTTGGCCGGAACGAAGAACGGCTTGCTGCCGACTTTGAGCGCCTTCGCAGAATTTACGAACAATGGTCTATCAGGTGACCCGAATGCTTTGACCCCAGGTGTGATTCCTCCACAATTTGCGATCGGCGGCTACGGGAATTTTCTAGCGCAGATTTTTCAGCGCCACTTTCCTAACTACTCGGCCGGGTTTTCGCTGAATATTCCCTTCCGCAATCGCCAACCACAGGCCGACTACGTGACGGACCTGCTCACCGTCCGCCAAAACGAGCTGCTCCTTCAAAAAGCGATCAATCAAGTTCGTGTCGACGTCAAGAATGCCGTGATTGGGCTTCAGCAGGCCCGCGCCAGATACGAGACTGCGGTGGCAACGCGAACGCTCGCACAGCAGACTCTGGAAGCCGAGCAGAACCGGTTTAAGTTCGGAGAGTCCACCATCGCGCTGGTAGTGCAATCTCAGCGCGATCTTGCTAACAATCAGGAGGCGGAAATCCAGGCCATGGCGAATTATACACATGCCAAGATTGCATTCGACGATGCAGTTGGACAGTCATTGGAGGTGAACAACATCTCGATGGACGAGGCTGCTGCCGGACGTGTCACGCGCGACTCCGCGATACCGGAACAGATTCCAGAGAAGAAATAACGAGGAACGAAATGAGAAAGACCCAAAAAGGTTTGGCGTTCGTCGCGGCTTGGAGCAGCCTGGCTTCGCAGTTGATAGCCCAAGGTCCCCAACAAATAGTCGAACCACCCCACGCCCCCATCCTCATACGATCGTACGAAGGAGCCCGTCTAGCGCCGCTCGAAATGAATAACTCGGATCGGCTGCGGAGCCTGATTCGAGCCGGTAAGCTCTATCTGACAGTGCAAGATGCAATCGCAATAGCAATAGAAAACAATCTGGATTTGGAAATCGACCGATATGGTCCCCTGGGAGCGGAATGGAATTTGAAGCGGCAGCAAGCCGGTGGTCCTCTAAAAGGTGTAACGAACGGCAGTACGCTTTCTAACCAATCTACCAGCGGACAAGGCGTGGTCGGCAGCGAGGTGGCCGCCGGGCTGGCCAGCAATGGAGGCGGAAGCAACACGACCGGAACAGGCGGAGTTGTTCAGCAGATCGGGCCCATTACACCGAACCTCGATCCGGTCTTTCAGAACGCGACTTCCTTTCAACACATCACAACGCCACAGCCGAACCTCACGGTAAGCCAGGTGTCCTCCCTGATCGATTCGCGGCACATCATTAATTCGTTTGTCCAGCAGGGGCTGATCACGGGCGGTTTTGTGCAAGTCACCGCCAACGAGTCCTATCTGAAAGAGAACGCGCCCTCCAACAATCTCAATCCTGGTGTTGCGCCGGTGATTCAGATCACTGTCCGTCACTCGCTGCTGCAAGGCTTCGGCGTAGCGGTCAACAGAAGATTCATCACCGTGGCGGAAAAACAGATAGGCGCGTCGCGCGAGACGTTCCGTTCTCAGTTACTGAACTTGGTTGCGAGCGTTTTGAACCTCTACTGGGACTTAGTGGCCGACGATGACGACTTGAAGGTACGGCAACGCGCCTTGGAGGCGGCACAAAAGTTCCGGGAAGATACTACGAAACAAATCGAACTGGGCGCGATTGCCAGAGTCGAGCGCCTTCGACCAGAGGCCGACTATTCCGCCCGGCGGCAGGAGCTTGAGATTTCTCAAGCCACGGTACGCCAACAAGAGAATCTGCTCAAGACTGCCATGAGCAGAACTGGGCTGGAAGACCCTCTCATCGATGCCGTGGAAATTGTTCCGCTCGATCATGTTGAAGTTCCCGAGCAGGACGATCTGCCTGGTTTGCGCGCTCTTCTGGCGCGGGCCCTCGCCAAGCGGCCGGACGTCGCGCTGGCCAAGATCAGCGATGAGACTGGGGAAATCCAGGCGCTCGGAACGATCAACACACTCTTGCCGTCCCTGCAGGGAGTTTATGCCACCTGGGATGCCGGCCAGGCCGGCGTTCCCGTCCCGGGCAATCCACCCGATCCTAAATTCGTGGGCGGCCTCGGCACTGCATTAGGCCAAGTCTTTCGCCGTGATTATTACAGCCAGCGTCTCGGTGCCAGTTTTAACATACCGCTCTATAACCGGCAGGCTCAGGGCGACTACGGGATAGACCAGTTGCAAAACCGCCAATCAGATCTGATCGAGCGTAGAAATATGAATGCCATCTTAGTGGCTATCTCCAACCAGATGATCGCGCTGCGGCAGGCTCGCACGAGATACGCGCAGGCTGTCGATACGCGTGCTCTGCAGGAGCAATTGCTCGAAAAAGAGCAGCAGATGTTCAATTTCGGTGGCGCAACCAGCGCAGATGTGGTCGCCGCAAGGACGACTCTGTTGGCCGCACAGCTCACCGAGGTCGAAGCGATCGCCGCTTATGGCCGCGCGCGTGTCGCGCTCGACCAGACGCTGGGTGAGACACTAGAAGTGAATCACATTTCAGTCGATGAAGCACTGAATGGGCGAGTGTCGCGCGAATCCAAACCTCCGGCGACTACTGAGTCGCGACCGTGAGAACGGGTCCTACCAAATCTTGCAAGGCTTCGGGCGTACCATCGGCTGGCCCACCCGGCATGCGAAGGCCTGACCGAACTCGGGCATGTTGGAAACGACGCCGTTGACGCGATATTCGAGCGGCGAATGTGGATTTGTTATCGCATCCATGCGCTTGGTCTCGGGCCGTTCATCGCCGCACGCCCATTGCGCCATGCCGATGAAGAAGCGCTGATCGGGCGTGAAATCATCGATCGCTTGCAGATCTTGGCCTTT
>Ga0210401_10000914_pt1 | contig 35639 bp, 36 predicted proteins | sample IncBWH32MmetaG_FD_150866 | JGI IMG/M metagenome (GOLD analysis project Ga0210401, IMG submission 150866) | Forest soil microbial communities from Barre Woods Harvard Forest LTER site, Petersham, Massachusetts, United States - Inc-BW-H-32-M | ecosystem: Environmental > Terrestrial > Soil >... | reverse complement strand
TGGCCGAGAGTCGCAAACAGAGCGCGACCAAATTACTGCGCCAGGTTCCTTCGATCGGCCCGATCCGAGCCGCGCTGCTCATCGCGCTGATCCAAACCCCTCATCGTTTCCGCACCAAGCGGCAACTGTGGACCTACAGCGGGCTGAAAAAGCAGTTGCGGTGTCGTCAGCTCCTCAGCACCAGTGTATAGGCCGAACTAGCTTGTATTGGACGCATAGTGGTGAACCGGAGATGCGGCTACGCCTTTGCCGGAGTGGAAATTGATTGCTGAGGAAACCAGGCCATAGCCGTCACCGACGAGGCGTCAGACGAATTTCGAGGCTGTGCACAAAGCCCAAGAACTGCAAACACACTGCATTGCGGCGGATTGCGTCTTCATCCTGCCAATCCCGAATCGGGACTAAGGAAACCTATGCAGCAATAATATGATTTCTGATCGCGTATTGCACCAACTCGGCAGTGTTCTTGACGTTCAAGGTTTTCATAATTCGGTACTTCTGCTTGGCAACCGTGTCCGCGGCCACGTTCAATTCATACGCGACTTCTTTCATCGACTTTCCTTCAGCTAGCAACTGCAGCACTTCGCGCTGACGCTCGCTGAGCCGGTCCCCTTCTTCAATAAATTCTTTGTCTTTGCGCAACAAGAGATCGACTGTTTCTTTGGCGATTGCTGGGGAGACATACGACATGCCCTTCAGAACCTCCCGAACGGCAGCTATCAGTTCCGAGGCTCCGCAAGTCTTCAGCAGATAGGCTGAAGCTCCGCGCCGGAATGCCTCGGCGGCCAAAACCGGATCCGTATTCATGGTCAGGAATACTAACTTCACCGAAGGCAGCAATTGCTTCACTTGATGTCCGGCATCGAGACCGTTCAGGAGCGGCATGCCAATGTCTATGATGATCACCTGCGGTTTTAGAGTGGCGGCGATGCGCACCAATGCACGCCCGTCACCCACAGTAGCCACAACATCGTATTTCGGTTCGAGCAGCTTCTTGCACGCATCAGCCATGAAGGTGTGGTCGTCAGCAATCACAATGTGAGGACGGTTACTTTGCATGTCTGACTCCTTCCCTCAAGAGCTAAGAACCCGCCACTGCTTGGCGATGACAAAAGCTCATACGTGATTCTACGCCCAGAGCTCGAAGGGGGTGACCCGGCAGCAGCACCGCCTCGCCCGAGGCGATGACACATCATGCGGCGAACGGCGTTTCCGCCAGCCCACGAACACCTGGCACACAACGGAAAAGGCTGCCCGCCAGCGGCTGACGCGCGCATTCTTCCGGGGTCAGGCATTCCCGCGCCGTCGTAATGTAGAGATCGCCGTAGTCCGCACCGCCGAAGGCGCAGCACGTCCCGCGCGTGGCAGGGAGTGACACCATCCGCTCGAGGCGTCCTTCCGGATCGAACCGAAGCACGCGTCCGTAATTTACCAGTGCGCTCCAAACAAAGCCCTCGGCGTCAACCGTCAAACCGTCGGGCAAGCCGTTGGCTGCCTGATCGGTCTCGTAAAATACCCGCGGGTTCCCAATTTCGCCTCGCTCCATGTCGAAGTCGTAGGCGAACACCGTGTAGCGCAGCGTGTCGGTGTAATACATGGTTCTCCCATCTGGACTCCAACCAGTCCCGTTCGAAATCGTCACCGCCGACACCATCTTCTTCACTGCACTAGGGCCCTGAAAGCGATACAGCCCCGCAACCGGCTCGCCGATATGTACTTCGTTCATCGTGCCCGCCCAAAAGCGGCCCCGTCGGTCACACTTGCCATCATTGAACCGGTTCTCTGGCTGATCGGCTTCCACCGCATCGAGGAGCTGGACGCGTCCGGTCGCAGGATCGACGTACGCCAGGTTCTTGCGCAGCGCAGCGATCAGGCCGCCGCTCGCGCGGCGACCGATCGAGGTCACCTTCGTGTCCAGCGTGTGAGTGGTGTTCTCGCGCCCCGCCGGATCGAAACGATGAATCTGTCCTCGGTCGATGTCCACCCAGTACAGCACTTGCTCGCGCTCCTCCCACAGGGGCGATTCACCGAGGATCGAGTCGTGTTCGTGGACCAGCTCTGCTGCCAAGGTTGCCACCCTGGGAAGGTTGTGAGGATCAAGTTTCATGCAGTACCCTCGTATTTCGCGAATCTCCGGCCCGACGAGAGATCACCTTCTCACGATATTGCCGCGCGACCGCCACTAACACCGAGGCAGCATCCTCTGAGGGGGCAATGAGCCTTATGGCGATTTTACGTCAACTATCGAATCTGCTTAGAATGTGAGGTCCGCTGTGCGAAAAGGGGCCAACAACTTTTTCCCACCGACATGGCGGGAAACTGACGTCCCGCTCGTCAACTCCCAAGCACCCTCTTTGGTTCGGCTTTTTCTTTACGGACGAAATGAAGGTACGCGCCGACAGTTAGGAAATTGATCAACACCGCGATTAAGTTCCATGCGATCACCGGTTGCGAAAGAATCAACAAGCCGTAGTAAAGCCACAGAACCTGAAAGGCACCCATGATTGCTGTCATCCTTGGGTTCATGCCCGCACTTGACCGTCGCTTGAGCATCGCGACCAAGTCCGGCACAGCGGCAAAAGTCGTTCCAAAATTCCGCCACAATGTCGACGAACTCTGACCGCTGAAACTCGGGATTGAGTAAGCTCGGCGTGTCGTGTGGAACCAGGTTTTGACAGCCGCAGAGTGTTTCGCGAACGTCAACAGCGTGCGGCTCCACTATCTCGTCGCCGGCAAAGGCGACCCAGTGGTGCTCCTGCATAGTTATGCCGAAACGAGCCACATGTGGCGCCCGCTGATGGCGGAACTCGCGAACAACCACACCGCAATAGCCCCTGATTTGCGCGGAGCAGGTCAATCCTCCACCCCGGCCGGTGGTTTCACCAAGGCCGCAATGGCGCGGGACATCCACGCGCTCGTACGAAAACTTGGTTGCGAACGCATTCGGATTGTCGGGCACGGTATTGGGTTGATGGTTGCGTACGCCTATGCGGCGCAGTATCCGAGCGAGGTGGATCGGATTGCGTTAATGGACGCCTTCTTGCCGGGCGTGGGCAACTGGCGGGACGTTTGGCTCATACGCGATCTTTGGCATTTCCATTTCTACGGTAAGACGCCGCTCGCTCTCGTTCACGGTCGTGAGCGCATCTATTTCGAGCATCTCTGGAACGATTTCGCCGCCGACTCGGCCCATTCGGTGCCGGAACGTGACCGTCGAATTTACGCGAAAGCCTATGCCCGACCGGGCGGAATGCGAGCTGGCTTCGAATACTTTCGTGCGGTTGAGAAGGACGCGAAGGATTTCGCCCTTTTCGCCCAAACGCGCTTGTCGATGCCAATGCTTGTTCTGACTGGGGAAAAGGCTTCGGGCGATTTCCTGATTCAGCAGGGTCGGCTTGTGGCGACAAATGTTGAAGGCGTGGTCGTTCGTAAATCCGGGCACTGGTTGATGGAAGAAGCGCCTGATCAGGTCATCCCTAAACTCGTCGAGTTTCTCAACCGCTAGGCTGTAAGAACCCGGCCTTGGTTTCGAGCGCGGGGCTGTAGCATGAACGGTGAGCCTAGCCGGGCAAGAGCCGCTCTTTCCGAAGAATAGCTCTTCAGCCCGAGAACACGCCGTCAATCTTCCTCATGATCTGCGCCGCCCATTCGGCGAAGGGCATTCCGCAAAACCCCGCTGCTATAGTTGTGCGTGGGGAGGAAGTCACCAAATGGATACCAAACCTAGCAGCAGCCCCCCTGACCGCTGAGTCTATACGCCGATCCCAGCATCTTTCAGGTTGCGGTGCGCACGACCGACGACGGCTGGATTCAGACGACGCTGGAAGTTGATCCCGAGGGCACACAGGGGGTTGGCATTTGCGGAACACGAATGCTTTCGCAGGACGTTGCCAACGGCGACGAATCCAACGAAGAGCTTGCCAGTCTTAGTCTGCCATTGAAGCTGGAGGAGATCCCGCACTTGATCGCGATTCTCAACGAAATCTATCGTCGACATCATGTAGAAGCGGTCGGCAGGTTGGAGTTCGAACCCGATTTCGAATCCCCGCAGCGGGAGCTTCTACCCTCGGGACTAACTCTGACGTGGCCCATCTTTTCGCGGCTCGAGCCAGCACGGGACCCAGAGGACTGGAAAGATCGGCGGGCGCTTCTCTGCGTGTTCAAGGTACTAGCAGACAAACTCGCCGCCGACGTCGAACAACTGGGCCTGCTGAGACCCATAGGGTAGGGGTCGTCTTGCCAGATGGTTACCGCCCCGATGGAAAGCGTTCGTCAATGGCCTTCATGATTTCCTCGGCCCACCGCATCCGCGATTGCGCTCATTGTCGCCGGAACTCTTTTCCCACCTTCGAACTGTGCCAGCTTGCGTGCAGCTAGGATACTCGCCGCGATCAACAGCACGCGCTGGCGGCCCCTCGTCCCCGCAAGCCAGTTTATCGTTTTCGCTTTTGTTCGCCATGCAAGATTCTGGGCAAGAAATTTCACCTGTGGTCTACACCTGTGGCAGTTCTGTTTTACAGGACTTACGACGTACTAAGGCAGTCCTCGGCGGCTTGTAAAGCGTTGTAAGTACTCAAAACCACGGTTCTGAAAAGGCTGCGCTCTACCATTGTTTCAAGAGTCAAAAACGAGCTGGGAAGTCGAGAATCTCTATAAGGCCGGGGGCACATCGGGGACACAATAAAGTGTTTCTTGCTCCGCCTAGAACGCCATCCAGTGCGTCCCTGTCCTGTGGTTTGTTAGAGTTACGTTTAGTTAGCCATCCTACTTGAAAGGCGATAGCGACCGTTGTGGTGCATGCTAGCCATGCCAATTCCATCGCAAATTCGGAAAGGCCAAGGTTCTCTTAGTGTGAGTGACTGTGAACGGACGCCCATCCGGAATACAATTCGGGTCCAGCCACATTTGCATGACGCCTGCGCGATGATGTGATTCCCGTCATCCGAAGGAACCAGGACGGCCTTCAAAGATTCACGACCCAACTTCCAGGCTCATTGACCGAAGGTAATCGCGATAGTAGCGATCGATGGCCCGTTCCGTGCGCTCGAGTGGCGGTGTCTTTATTTGTTCCAAGGTGTCTTCTAGGAGGGACGCAAATGCATGCACCGCCCGAGCCGCAAGCGGATACCATTGATTGATCCACCCCTGAATCGTGTCTCGGTTGCGGACATTATCTTCGATCGCCATTCGAACCAAGCACTCGCTCCACTGCCGGTGCCACTGGCAGTCCTCATTTAGCGAATAAAATATCTGACCGAGCAGGTAGTCGTCCTCACGAAGAGCCACATCGCTCAAATACTTCATGAACAATTCGTCCACGAGGGCCTTGAGCACCAGGTTGAGTCCGACGAAGGATTCCCCCCAATCGTATGCAATAAGTAATTTCTCAACGACTTCGCGAAGGGGTTGCCATAGCGTGTCCGTCTGCCACAAAGTTCTGCTGTCGGCCGCAAACCCAGGGTAGAGTAGCTGAAGTTGCCGGATGCGATAAGCAATCCGCTGAATGCGACGCATCTCATCGGCTGATTGAAGCGCCGCTGCAATCGTAATGCGCCCGCTGGGAGCCATTTGGCCGATGTATGATGCGATCATTTGAAAACCGTGTCCCGGGTACCGGAACGGAGCAACCACTCTTGGGAAAATGTGCAGCCATGCTGGGCGAAGGTGGGCATCGTATCCGGTAAGCTCGATTTCATCCAGGATCCCGTCCACGAAGATCTCCTTCTCGCGCTGCAAGTCCGTGTACTTCGTGTAGGTTGTTTCTCGTGGGTCGCGGAATTTTTCCCACGAGCTGCACACAAGGGGTGACTCCTCCTGATATCGGCGGTACCAGTCTTTCAGCGGAACATCGAGCTCGAACCGCTTTCCGGTGAAGCCCTCCCCGGTGTAGCAGAGGAGTTTTGAACTCACAATTTCGTATTCAGTTGGCATCCGCTTTTGTTGCAAAAGATGCCAATACGTTTTCTGTTGAGGCATACAGCGCTCCGAAAGGAAAGCAAGGCTCGTAGTTTGTTCAAGCGGATTTGCGAGTCCGCACGGCAAATCGCCAAGCCGCATCGTCCTGGTTCAACTCAAGCGAACCTTTGAAGGCGGACATCACAGTCTCCAACTCGCCTGGAAAACGAAACGCGCGTCCCAAGTGCTTTTCGATTGCCGACCGGGTCACGACACAGCATTGCGGAACCAGCACTCTTACATATGCGCCGCGGTCCACGACCATAACGTCCTGGTTCAGATCCTTGATCGCTGCAATAATGGCATTGGTCACGGTTCCGGCTTGGAGAACAGGACCAACTCGGTCATAGACTCCCGCTACCCCTTCGGTCATTGTGCCTTCTCTCCGTCCACGCCAGGTCCCACACTCCTAACATCATCTATGTCGGCAAGGATGTCCTCTCCATCGACCCTAATCGGAAACTGCTTCAGACAGGCGTTCCGAGGGTTTACGCCAGATCCGCTGCAGACATCGAATTCCCAATGATGCGTCCCACAACGGAGAATCTTGTCCGTCAGTGTGCCTTCACTTAGACGACTCTTTTGATGAGGACAGCTATCGGCGTAGGCGTAAATATGGTTATCAACGTTAACCAGCAAAACATGCTCACCATTCACCTCGAGGCCCATCATTTCACCGCTCCAGAGATCTTCTACTTTGGCGACCTTTTGAAACCCCATCACTTCTATCCTGCAAGCACGTCAAACCGATCCAAAGCCTGCAACCCAGCCTGCGCGACTGTCATTGTTAAATCCATTGTTTTGTCGTTGCACACCACCCGAACCGGGTCTCTGGCTGCGACCCGAAGGCTCGCTGCATCCTGAAGTTTTCGTGCGAGTGCTTGGAGTGTTTCGGCTTCTTCAGCCAGAATCAGAAGGCCGACCGTGTCACCCTGCAGGAAACCGTAAAGAGGAACGGGCATAAACGTCAGTCCAGCAAGCTAAGCGGCAGAGTCTTTTCGAGCTCCGAGCCACTCGTAATCACCATTATGAACGTCTTTGCCCCAAGTTTCAGGGGTGAGATTGAAATACTCCGTCAGCAAATTGGGCAACTGAGCCGGGGCCTCTCCTGAGAGGACGCGCTTCACGACATCCTTGTGGTTGGCATATCTTTCAGGCTCATGTAAAAAAATCCACTGGCACGGCTCCGAGCAGAAAATGTATTTGCGCCCGTCGTGGACGAGGACCCTCGCAGTATTCTTACGCGGCGTACCAGCGCTCAGCGGCAACTGACACAAATCACAAAAAGTTGGCATGGCGGTTCCGTGCACGGCCAATTCGTTTTCCGCTCCGGGCCCGATAGTTCGCCAACGTTCGCTGATTTGCTCCCACACAGCATCCATGTCATCCCAATATTTAGGATATTTCTGGCGCAGCCATTTCCTCTCTGCCGGACCTGGCATGACGAAATTGAACCATAAGGTCGTACGGTAACTGTAGGCGCTCGCGTAGATCATGTGATGGTAGATGTCGAGTTCGTCCATGAGAATTTCCCAATACCACGGCTTCTCAAGTCCCAATTCGTCCAAGGTGCGCAGAAACTGATCGATAATCCACTCTTCCATGAACTCTTTGAATGAGTAAGGACGTTGATCCGGTGCAGTCAAATAGTCAATCGAGAGTCCCGTCAGAATCGAGAACAGGCGCCAGTTTCGCCAGAACCATTTGTCGATCAGGTACTGCGCGTACTTGGGATCGTGCTTCATGACGGTAGCTAAAACGGGGTGTCCAATTTGTGCATGCCGGGCTTCATCCGTCTGAATGCTGGTAACCATCCTCTCGAACATGTGGTCACTCGATTCGCGAGCGAGCGACGCCAGTCCAACGAATTGCAAATTCGTGAAACCGGTTTCGAGCACAACGTTGGTGGCGATATGGAACTCAATCGCATTTTGGCCGACGGTTAGCTCATCGAAGAAGTGTCGCGCGGCAACCGCGAACCAATTGTTGGTGTGGTAAAACTTGTGTGCCCAATCGAACTGGGAGTCTAAGCGGAGTAAGGGATGAAAGAGGAGCAGTGGAATCTGAGTATGGCGATATTCATCGAGGGCTCCAAAAGTCGCCATCGTTCGCCAGGCGCTGTCGCGGCCAAACCTCGCACCCCGCAGATTGCCGATGACTCCAGTGAACTCCGCAAGCGGCAATGCCGCTGCGTGTACCTTCAGACTGTTCAACCAAGGCAAGGCCAACTTCTGAACATTTTCTATGCGCCCTACCGCATCATGCACAGCCTGTACAGCCATGTCTTTTTCATATTGGTTGTCGACGTATTCGCGATAAGAAGTCTTGAACGATTCTTCCCAGTCCTTCCACTCTGAATGAGGTAACCAAGGACGTCCGCTGATCACCTCGGGGAAGACTTCGTCTTCTCGCACATAGGAGTAGTCCCAATCCAGCTTACGGGCGAGGGGCAGCCATTCCTCTCTGCCAAGCATGTGTCCTCCTCCTCACGACTGCGAGGTCGGCCGCAAGATGGTTCTTGCAGTGGATTGCACTTGCGAATTGGAAACGAAACTGACTATGCGGTAGCATATTCTTGTTGCAGCAATCAGGTCAACACAGCAGCTGAACTTGATTGCACGAGGTGTCCTCAGTTCTACTTCGGAGATAAAGAGCCGCAGTTACCATCGAGGGATGCCGATGAGATACCAACGATCCAAGCTTGATGAGGCTCGGACCCAGTCCGACCAGCCGCTCGAGCAACGGTCAGTATTCAGTCAAATTCCCAGCAATCCACAAACAAGTGAATTTCACTTGTGGAGATTGTTGTTTGAGCAAATTCCGGAGGCGGCTGCTGTCCTGAACACGGACGATCAGGTCGTTCGCGTCAACAAAGAATTCACGCGCATGTTTGGTTACGAGCCCGAGGAGCTGCTAGAACGCCCCAACGATCTCATCGTTCCTGAGACACTTGTTGAGAGCTCCCGAGAATACGTAAAACAACTCAAAAAGGGCGCTCGAGTGGAGGTAGAAACGGTTCGTCGGCGCAAGGATGGGAGTGAGCTAAACGTCTCGCTTCTTGCCGTTCCGGTCACCACGACCTCCGGCGAGCACGTTGTCAATTACGCGATATACCGCGATATCACAGAACGGAAAATTGCTGAAGAACGGCTGCGGGAAAGCGAGGCACGGTTCCAGGCAATGGCCGATACGGCACCGGTGTTGATTTGGATGACCGGGACCGATGCCCTTTGCAACTATTTCAATAAGCCATGGCTCGACTTCACCGGCCGAACCATGGATCAGGAAGTAGGCCCAGGGTGGATGGAAGGCGTGCATCCTGACGATGTGCAAGGCTGCTTCGATGGTTTCCTGCCTGCCTTCCACGCCCGAAAGCCTTTCAGAATGGAGTACCGCCTCCGGCGAGCGGATGGGGAATACCGTTGGCTGATGGAAAGTGGCATTCCACGATACACGGGCGCGGGAGAATTCGCCGGTTACATCGGTTCGAACATTGACATTACTGACCTCAAGCGCGCAGCAGCAGAACGCCAGAGATTGCACGAGTTAGAAGCAAATCTCGCCCACATCAACCGCGTGAGCATGATGGGAGAATTAACTGCCTCACTGGCTCATGAGATTAAACAACCAATCGCCGCCGCCCTAATGGACGCCAAAACCTGCGTGCGTTGGCTACGGCGCGATGCTCCTGATGTCGCTGAGGGTTGCGAGGCGGCATTAAGAATGATCCATGACGCAACGCGCGCCGCCGAAGTTATCGACCGGGTGCGCTCGCTTTACAACCGAGAAACATCAGACCGGGAACTGCTTGATATAAACGAAATCATTCGAGAAATGATTATTCTGCTGCACGACAAGGCAGATCGGACTTCCATTTCAATCCGCACCGAGCTCGCCTCAGGGCTTCCGCGGATCACAGCGGATCGCGTACAGCTACAGCAGGTATTAATGAACCTGTTGCTCAACGGCATCGAAGCGATGAAAGGTGCGAATGGTGAACTGACCATCACATCGAAGAGGACCAACGACGGTCAACTACTCATTTCGGTGAGTGATTCAGGTATCGGCCTTCCTATCGGAGAAGGTGACCGCATTTTCGAGGCCTTCTTCACCACCAAAGAGCAGGGCACTGGCATGGGATTGTCCATCAGTCGGAGAATTGTTGAGTCTCACGGGGGCCACTTGTGGGCGTGTGCCAACACGGGATCAGGTGCGACATTTCAATTCACACTGCCCATCGACAGGGCAGCGTCCTCGCCATCGGCGGCGTAAATTGGGATCCCCTCGTTGTTCTTGTTCGTCCGGCGGGAGAATTCTTCTTCAGCCGTCAGGGTGAAACGGCATGCCGCTATGCCCAGCACTCGCGGGTTCTGGAGTGTGCACATCTAGATTGACCACAATGGGATCCTGTCCGTCCCTCACGACCACAGCTTCGCAGATCTCATTTAGGCTGGCATTGATTTCCTGATGCGGCACGTAAGGTGGAACGTAAATAAAGTCGCCCGGCCTGGCTTCCTCGCTCAGTTCCAGTTGATCGCCCCATCGCATTCGAACTCGGCCCTTTACCACGTAAAGCACGGTCTCCAGTTCTCCATGGTGATGCGGTCCAGTCTTGGCATCCGGTTGAACCACCATCGTGCCGGCCCATAACTTGCTTGCTCCACCTGTCGCCTGGGTAATTGCGGCAGCCCGCGTCATGCCCGACGTCTGCGGTGTATTCAAATCAAGTTCATCCGAATGTACGATTTTGACTCCGTGTTTCGACCAATCCATTGGTAAGCCTCTGGTTGAGTACTGCATTTTTGATGCCTCGAGCGCGACATGTCCATCACCGATATAGAAGAGTCCTCCCCTCTTCCCGGAAAATTACACCGTGTTGCCCACCTTAGCTTTCGGAGAATCCAGGTTCCCGCTGCCTTTTTGATAACCCAGATTCACGATAAAGCTTAATGAGACGCGGCATTAGGGGCAGGTCGCTGGATTCGGAAAAGCGCCTGCGGATCGCGTGAGGAGACTCGTCCAGCCGCAATCCAGGCATACCGGCTGATCAAAGCGCCGATGACAAAACAAACTGCGGCGACGTAGCGAGCCACAGAGCTGTGTCCCGAGAACATTCTCAGTAACAAGGACGTCGGCCCGGCCAACGCGGCGCCAACACGGGTCAGCCAACCAACAGATCCCTCCCGCAATGGACGATCAACGTATCGCCCGCGAAGTTCAATAATGATCGCAACTAACGTCTCGACTGCACTCGCGACAATTCCGATGAACTGAGTGACTGGAACCAGGAATCCCAGAAGCTCCAGCGCGGCAGCCGCCGAACCCAAACCTCCACCAAGAAAAACGACCGGGACGAGCCTCCGATTTTCAGACCAAACCGGGATTGCGGTTACGCCTAAGAGGACTGACGTGTAACTGGCCAGTATCAGTCCACTCAGGGCTGCGGAGATTTCAGCTATCCATTCGAGCACAAGCAAGAAGCCGTTTCCGTAGCCTGCCAGGATCAGTTCGTGGCAAATGACTGCCAGACCCACTGCAGAGGAAAATCCCGCTAACGTCCACGCGCCTACCGACATTGCTGAACGCAGCTTGAGGACCCGCAACATGTTTAAGAACCTGGCAGGACGACCCAAATCGGCGATGAGTAGAGGCGCCGAGATCAGCCCGCCTAAAAATCCTATCCACAATCCAGCGCGCATCAGTCCAGCATTGCCGAAGAGATGGGCCGCAAGCGCAATTACTGCGGAAATACCGGCGACCCCACCCACAAAAAAATACAGGGGAACCTGCCACGTCCAAGTTGGCGGCTTGAGCACGGGATTTCCGTGATAACTCATCCCAGAAGCCGGTTTTGGAAAAGGGCTGCCCACGGGGGCGATCCCGTGATCGTGTACTTTCCCAGTTCGCGCAGCTTCCTCCCTTAATGCATCCAGCCGGTCTTCCGTGAATTGAGGATCTGTAGCCATACTCAATAACCTCGTTTGAGATCAACGTGAAGGAATTCCTCATCCAGCTAAAGCGCGAAAGCCAGGCATACCACCAGCACGACCACGAGCGCCGAAACCAGCGCCGCGCTCCAGGCTGATTTCATGTGAATCGTGGGTACTTCGGGAGCAGGGGGGAAATTGTAGGCCTCCGGCTGGCCGAGAATCACAAAGATCGCGTGAGTGCCCCCTACACTGGATTCTGTTGGATCGTAGACTTGTGCATCGTTGTATCCGCGATCTTGTAACTCTTTGACACGCACCTGCGCTTCCCGCTGCAGCTCTCTTAGTTCGCCAAATCGAATCGATTGCGTCGGGCAGGCCTTCGCGCAGGCGGGCAATAACCCGTCACGCTGCCGGTCGTAACAAAACGTGCACTTGAAGGCGGTTCCGACCTCATGACTTTTGTCGACCACTCCAAAAGGACACGAAACCACGCAATAGCCGCAGCCATTGCAGACATCGGGCTGCACATATACCGATCCAACTTCGGTCCGAACGATCGCGCCCGTGGGACACGCTTCCAGGCATCCGGCGTTCTCGCAATGCTTGCAGACGTCGGAGAGGAACTGCCAACGAAACGGCTCTTCTATTCCGGCGAGTTGCGGTCCCATGGGCTGCTTCTCTTCTAAAAAGAGCACGTGCCGCCACGTCGCTGCTCCTAGCGCGTGCGTGTTGTCGTACGACTGACCAGACCACTCGAACCCATCATCGGGAATGTGGTTCCACTCCTTGCAGGCCACTTCGCAGGCCTTGCAACCTATGCACACTGAAGCATCCGTTAGAAAGGCACTGATCGCCATTACTTCCTCCCCAAATGAGCATTCAATTGATTGAGAGCGGCCTTTCCCTGTCCCCGACGTCCTGGAGAGACGTCACAGAGAATCCCTTTAGCTTCCATGATCCGGACGTTCGGTTCCTCCGAGATGGCAACTAGATCATTGGCCGAGTCTCCTTTGACTAGGCCGCGATAACCCCAGTGATACGGCACGCCGACCTGGTGCACCATCTTTCCGTTGATAGGTAGCGGCCGCATGCGCCGAGTCACCAGCGCTCGAGCCTCAACGATCCCGCGTGGAGTCGTCAGGGTGACCCAGCCTCCGTTTTCGATTCCGCGTTCTGACGCCAGCTCGGGGGATATTTCACAGAAGAATTCGGGCTGAAGCTCGGCCAGGTGCGGAAGCATCCGCGACATTGCGCCCGAGGTATGGTGCTCCGTTAACCGATACGTGCTCATGACATAGGGGAAGCGCTCATCGGGAGAACTGGCGAAACGGTTTTCAGGCCGCTCGTCTCGCATTGCTGCCGGATTGCTTTGCTGGTCTGGATAGAGTGGATTGCAAACTGGAGCCTCCAAGCCTTCGTAGTGTGTTGGCAGGGGTCCGTCTGTTAAACCCTTTGGGGCGAAGATCCAGCCCGTCCCATCGGAGTGCAGGATGAAAGGTTTATCCCCGGCGAGGGCCTGATCACCCTGTGCGTCTTTAGGCGGTCGGTAATTCGGCGCTTTCGTTCTCGTAAAGTCCGGCACATCCAGCCCAGTCCACTCTTTGTTCTGCTCATCCCACCAAACTAGTTTCTTACGCTCGCTCCAGGGCCGCCCATCGGGACGGGCCGAGGCGCGGTTATAGAGGATGCGGCGGTCCGAAGGCCAAGCAAAACCCCAACCGTGTCCCAAGAGGTCCTGCGAATTCCGCTGGTTGGCGCAGTTCTCACCCGGGCGGGGGAAGACGCCGGAGTAGATCCAGCAACCGCAAGCGGTGGATCCGTCAGCTTTCAATTCGTTGAATCCACTTACTAGAGTGTGGTCGGCTACTGCGTAGCCGTTGATCTCTTGCAAGACTTCTTCCACCTTGGGCTCTTGCCCTTCCAGAGAATAGTCCCAGGTCAAGGCGCTCAACCCCGCATTGCGCGGCCGCGGATCTTGCTTCGCCTTCTGTTTCAGGCGGCGGCCCAAGTGGTACATGAACCAGGTTTCGCTACGTGCGTCCCCTGGAGGATCGACCGCTTTCTGGTGCCACTGCAGCAGACGCTGCGTGTTGGTGAAGCAGCCGTCTTTTTCGGCATGCCCAGCTGCGGGCAGAAGAAAGACTTCCGTTGCGATCTCCTCCGGTCGAAGTTCGCCGCGCTCCACCTCCGGAGAGTCGTACCAGAAAGAGGCGGTCTCAAGCTCCACCATGTCGCGCACCACGAGCCACTTCAGCTTGGAGAGCGCCTTGCGCTCCAGTCGCGAGTTGGGGCCTGCCACTGCCGGGTTTTGTCCCATCACAAACAGACCCTCAACCTTGCCGTCCAACATTTCCAGAAAATAGCCCTGATGCGAATGGTCACCGGTCACACGTGGAAGCCAACGGAAGCCCCAATCGTTTTCTTTGTTCGCTTTCTCGCCGTAATAAGCCTTGAGCAGACTGACGATGTATTTATCGAAGTTCCACCACCAGCCCGTCGGATCGCGATAGGCTGCAACGTAATCGGCAAGGCTGTGTGAATTCGGCCCTAGATTCGGCATCGGCAAGTAGCCAGGTAGAATGTCGTAGAGAGTCGGGATATCGGTTGAACCTTGAATCGACGCATGTCCGCGCAGAGCGAGAATGCCTCCTCCAGGCCGTCCGATGTTACCGAGAAGCAGCTGAAGGATTGCAGCGGCGCGAATGATCTGCGGTCCCTTCGACTGCTGCGTCCAACCGAGCGCATAGCAAATTGCTCCCGTCTTTTCCGTGCCTGATGCCGTGCAAAACGTCTCCGCAATTTTCAGGAACCGCTCGCGGGGAACACCGCAAAACCGTTCAACCAACTCAGGCGTGTATCGCGCATAATGCCTCTTCAAAACTTGGTATACACATCGTGGATGGCTGAGCGTGGGGTCGCACTCGCAATCCCTGAGGTCGGCAGTAGCCCCACTGCCATCCTTGAAGTGACCGGAATGAGGTCCGGCGCTCCTGGGTGCTGCTCGGCCGCTCTGAATGCAAGCCCCGTAAAGCCAGGAGCTTCCGTCGTAACGCCTATCCTTAGCGTCCCAGCCAGAGAAGACGCCTCCCAAATCCTCAGTATCCTTGAACTCCTCCGGAAGAATGATCGAAGCATTGGTGTAGTGGATCACGTACTCGCGAAAATCTTTTTTGTTTTCGAGAACGTAATGAATGAGCCCCCCGAGCAACAGGATGTCCGACCCGGCGCGCAGGGGAGCCCAAATGTCTGCCATAGCGGAGGTGCGGCTGAAACGCGGATCGACGTGAATGACTTTCGCACCGCGCTCTCGCGCTTCGATCACCCACTGGAAACCGACCGGGTGGTTCTCCGCCATATTGGAGCCCATAATCAGAATGGCATCAGAATTCACGAGATCGCTTGGCGCAGTTGTCGCTCCGCCTCGACCGAAAGATGTGCCCAGACCGGGCACCGTTGAGCTGTGTCAAATACGTGCCTGGTTGCTAATGCAGACCATGCCCAGGCCGGCTGCAAAGAGCTTTTTGATCAAGTAGTTTTCTTCATTATCGAGAGTGGCGCCACCCAAGTGGGCCATGGCAGTCGTATGCATTACGACCTCTCCGTCCCGCTCCTCCACGAACGTGCGCTCCCGTGTGTCCCAGACGCGGTCGGCGATCATGTTCATCGCCGTCTCCAGTTCCAGCTCTTCCCACCGAGTGGAGTACGGCTTGCGATACTTTATGCGGGTCTCTCGGTTCGCGTGCGTCAGCAGTTCGAAGCTATCGGAGCCTTTTGGGCAAAGCCGCCCGCGGGAAATAAAAGAATCTGGGTCTCCTTCAATTGAGACAAGCCTTCCATCCTTGTGATACACAAGCTGGCCGCAGCCTACGGCACAGTAGGGACACACCGAGCGCGCAACCTGAGCATCGCGATGCTTGGGAGCAAGATTGCGAGTCCGATCGCTCATGGCTTCCGCACCAGTGCCATCGCTGTGGGTCAAGAGCTGTCGAACCACCGGCCAGCGCGTCAATATTTGCTTAACCATATGGATTCTCCCAGGCTCTCAAACTATTGTTAGGCTGGATTTTTAGCTGCTGGTTGATGACCCTATCTGCCTTGAAAACGGCGGGTGATTCCCCGTCATTTTATTCCCTTGAAATTCGTAAGTCCAAGCACGTAGACGGATCCTACTGATTGCACCAAGCCGATATTGCACTTTGCATACCACCCTTTTCACCCGAGGAAAGTCGCAAGTCTAGTCTCAAACCGAAGAGGTGCGCGGCCGCCGTAGCCCAAGATAGCGTCGACTGTGACGTAGGCTCGACGCGTCCTGTCAACAGGCGGACACAAAGGTGTTCTTCTGGTCTAGGCAATCTAAATACTTTGATCGCCATGGGGATCACAATCCCGATCCGCGAAACCTTCCCTCTTCAACCTACACCCAGGCTTTCGCACCGAGTGCCAAGTCCACCGTGATGGCGTAGGTGCAGTACATAAGCCAAATTCCGGTGACAAACTGCAGGAGACCTACGAGGCGGGCACCGCGACTCCAGGAGAACAAGCGTGTAGGAATCTCCACGGCATAGATAAGACTCAAACCGACGAAGATAATCATCACTGGGATGTCACCTGCCCGCCGGAAAACATCCACCCCCAGAATGCTGAGGAACAAAAAGGCGATCGCCATCCAGCCATCCGGCCCTGCGCTCGCCTCGATGTAACGGCGATGAGCCATGGCAAACCAATGGATGCCGTAGGCCGTGAAGGCGAGACCGGCCATATATAAAGGAGCAACATTTCCGAAGACGTTGAACCAGGTTAGTCCAATCAGCAAGTAGACACCTGTGATGAACTGCATGAAGCCCGGCATCCAGAATCCCCACATACCCATAGTTCTGTCTACTTCTGGGCTTGTCTTGGGAAAACCAAAGAGGGCCTGCCCGCCCCAGATAAAATAACCGGTACCAAGGCCAAAGAAACCTATGGCCACTGGCACGAACCGTGAACCCGCGAAAGTGAATGCTTGTGTCTCCATCTTTCTCCTCACGTGAACAAGCCACTGCAAATCCTTTTCCACTCAATCCAACATCGGTAAGAGATGACAAATCAATGGATTCATTGGCAATTAGTAAAGAGGCCGGTCGCGCAGCGCTCCAACTTTCACAATCGGACAGTCAATTGGCGGTCACGCTGTCGAAATCTGAACTGAAGAGACTGATGCCAACGCGCCCGGTGTCGAGCAACCGGAGCGTGTAGTACTCACATCTTGACTCAACTGATCATTCAGCATTGATCAATTGCCGCTGCTGCTCACCAGCTTGCCGCAGCATTCGGGTCGCGCCGGCAAACTTGATCGGTCCCATCCGCCACCGAGGGCCTGAATCAACAAGACCGTGTTTGCCATACGACGACAGAGGCTGCTTTTCACGGTGAGTCCGCGGCATCGGCTTTCCCCAAAGAAGATTGCGGGATGGCGATCCAGGACGGATCGGCCGCCAAGGCCGAGATCAAGTGAAACCTATCGCAGCAATTTGGCGTCGGCAGCCTATTGTCCTCCACCGATCCGCCCAAGACCGACACCGATGATGAAAGTGACTACTCCTTCCAAAGCGCCGATCAAGTCATTTCGAATCCACTCGCCCACCATGGCCGAATGGTGATGAGAGATTTCGCAGCGCCAACGGCGAAGTGCACTACCAGCGAAACAATCGCCGCGGTAACGACTGCCGGAATTCCGGTGATAAAGAAAAAGGGAACGCTGGGGATCAACGCCCCTACTGCAGTCGAGAGCGCCCGGAAACAGCAGAGACTATCGGCTTACGCAGCCCCTCTTCGGCAGTGTTCAGTCGCTCTCGCGCGAGTGCCCTGATGAGTTGCTTTTCGTCCTTCGCAATGTGTTGACGAAGCGCACAGCATCAGCTTCCGGAAGGCCACGAATTTGGTAACTGAGAGATAGCACTTCTCGGGCCTCCGCTTCGTTATCTTCCACTGCCTCTTTTTCTCGGGCGAACTCCGCTTCGTAAATCTCGCGTTCGCTCTTCGCCGCAAGGTAAGCGCCGGACGCCATCGATAAAGCGCTCGCCACCATGCCCGCAAGACCAGCAATGACCACAAAATGGCTGTTACCCAGCGTCGCCCCGGAGACGCCGGACACGATGCCGAAGATCGAACCAAGGCCATCGTTCACGCCGTAAATCGCATCTCCTACCCAGTCCGCTGCGCGCGGATGTCCCTCCTCACGCGCTGCAACCAAATCATCGAGCGCTGCCTGAATCTGCTGAGAGGGTAGGGGTGGAAGACTACGCGCGACCGAATCAGAGTTCCAAGCGTCTGGTAATGCTCGCGTTCATCGGCGATGACCTCCTGCAAGATCGCAACGCTCGATTGGTCACCCAGTACCTTGAGCTGTTTACCGTACTTGGCGATGTCCCGCCCCTCGTCAATCTCCAGACAGCGAAGTGCGAGGTCAGTCCCGCCGATTCGATTCGCCAATGAATCAGCTTGACCTGACAAGTCTCCGGTGTACTCGGGTTCTGAGCCGCCGAGCTCACGAATACGTCCAGTCCCCAGATCGGCATGATGTTTTTCTGCAATTGCCAGGCCCCGCAATACGTTTCGCCGATGCGGATCCGTCTCTTCCTTAGCGAGTGCGGTGTAGGTATAAAAACCCTTCCATTTCTGCTTGCCAGTTCGCTGCCACAGCAGCCAAGACCTTTTTAGTTTCAAAATCCGTCATTGCTCGATTGGATGCCGACCCGCTTTCGATCCATCCTGTACTTCCGCTGGGATATGGGCACGTGACGGGCCAGAGTCGCCGGAACCAACCACCACAGTTTCCTAATGATATTTGATCCGGCGCCGATTGATCGGCGAGCGTCAGTATTTCGACACACATGTCAGTTAGGAGTCAGTTCAGAGACTGGCGAATCCCGCTCTATGAGCGGCCAATTACGTGAATACCCAATTAGTCCCCATGGCCACAAAAATGCTTTTCCGGTGGACAGGAGAACAGCTTCTGGATACCAGAATCGTAGACCTCGCAACCGTGATGGCGGCGCCGAGCGGATTTAACCGTGTGGCCTGGATCATGCCGTTTTTCGTATTGGTGCTCGGACTGGCGATGGTTACGCTGATTGTGCAGGCGTGGCGATCGCGTCCGCTGGTGCCGCCAGCCGGCGTCGTTGCCGCAGTTCATGGCGCGGATCTTCAGCATTTCCGCGATCAAGCGCGGAAGGACACCGAAATATGAGCATCGAACTTCTGACCTGCATCCTGATCACGATCGGAGCGCTGGCCTATGTCTTTTATCTCCCCGGTAGGCTGTACGGGAGTCCGGAAAAAACCCGCGTGATCTACTTGTGTGAGCGCAAGGAAGCGATCTACGAAAACCTTCGTGACCTGAATTTCGAATTCAAAGCCGGCAAATTTCCAGATTCTGACTACCAGACCATGAAGAGTTCTCTCGAAGAGGAAGCAGCGGCAGTTCTGGCTGAGATTGCCCGCCTGGAAGAAGCCGCTGCCACTGCGTCAGTCTGGCCACGAAAAGGAGCCCGCGTTTGAAACTAGCACTGCAGGCCAAGTTTCGAAGATCCCGTGAGGCGAATACCGGGTGCCCTATCTTTCGCGTTCTTTGCAAAAAGTGGGGTATTTCCCTGGTGTTGTTTACGCTCGTTGTAGTCTCCGCCTCAGCCCAGACTCTTAGCGGGAAGGTCACGAATCGCACCACCAGCAAGCCCGCACGAGGCGACGACGTCGTCTTGCTCAGTCTCGGTCAAGGGATGGAAGAGTCTGGCCGCACGCAGACTGATGCCAACGGCAACTTCAGCGTAAAGCTCGACAACGCCACCAGCCCTCACCTGGTCCGCATCAGCCACCAGGGCGTGACCTATTACCGCATGGCACCCCCGGGAACGACCTCGGTTGAGGTGCAGGTTTACGAAGTCGCCAAGAAAGTTGATGGCGTCAGTGTAACCGCCGACGTGATGCGCTTTCGGGCGCAAGGCGGCGAGTTGCAGTGCATCCAACTTTTCGCAGTGAACAACGCTTCGGATCCGCCGCGCACGCAAATGAGCGATCAGAGCTTCGAGTTTTATCTACCCAACGGAGCGCAGCTCGATCAAAGCATGGCGATGACCGCCGGCGGCCAACCGATCAATTCGGCTCCGGTGCCGCAGAAACAGAAAAACCGGTACGCTTTCCTGTTTCCCCTGCGTCCTGGAGAAACTCAGTTCCAGGTGAGCTACCACATGCCGTACAGCGGCGAAGCCAGCTTCGATCTCAAGACTTTGTACGGTGCTCAGCACTTTGTGGTGGTGCTACCCAAGACCATGCAGTTTACCGCTGGACCAGGCGCAACTTTCCAGTCGATGCAAGACCCGCGAGAGTCGGATGCGATCGTGCAAGTAGCTTCGAACACGACGGCCGGCCAACCCCTTGCATTCAAGATCTCGGGGACCGGTAGGATGTCCGACGAGTCAGAGAAAACCAAAGGAAAGGGCACCCCGAGCGGGGGCGCTCAAACCAGCCGCGCAGTGGCGGGACGCGTCTCCCGTCCCGGCGGCGGACTCGGCCCACCCATCGACGCTCCCGACCCGCTGAAAAAATATCGTTGGTACATTCTCGGAGGTCTCGGGATTCTGCTGGTCGCCGGGGCGGTCCACATTTTCAGCCGCTTCATGGCGGCAACCGTTACAGACTTTGCTCCGACAGATGTCGAACAGGCTCATACTCCAATGGCTCCCAAGGCCAAGCCCGCAGATCGCTCCGCGCTACTGCTTGGAGCCTTGAAAGAAGAGATCTTCCAACTCGAGGTCGAACACAAGCAATGCAGAATCTCGCAGCAGGAATACGAGAAAGCCAAAGCCGCGCTGGACCAAACCCTGGAGCGCGCAGTGAAGCGCGTAGTAGCCAAAATCGCAAGCTGATGGAGGACGAGCGTCTCGCCCGTCCGGGCCTAAAGCCCTGCTGACGTCGTTCTCCCGATCGTCCGGATCACTCTGGGTGTTGTCCTGTTTGGATACGGTGCCCAGAAGTTTTCGGGATGGAAAGGTGGTCCAGGTTTTGCTAACGAAGCGGGGTTCACTGAACAGACTGCATTTGCCGGGTTTCGTTCGAACATTCCCATGGTAACGTCTCAACAGACGGGGCACTCTGTCATTTCTGACAGCGGCCGCGAGAGGCGCAACCGCCGCATCTTGCTGATCAGCGTCGTACGCTTAAGTCCCAATCTCGCAGCCGCACCCTTCGGGCCACCAATCACCCAGTTGGTCTCTCGCAGTGTATGAAGAATATGATTGCTCTCTGCCTGTTCAAGCGTGATCGGGCGGGTTGATGCAAGGCCGACACTTGGATTGAGTTCTTCCACTGGCGCAAGTAGCATCGTTTCCCGCGAGAGGATGACCGCTCGTTCAATAAAGTTTTGCAACTCACGAATGTTTCCTGGCCAGTCATGCCGGACCAGCGCTGCCATGACCTCGGCTGGGACGAGATCGATCCGCTTGTTCATGCGGCGTGCGCAGTGATCCACGAACGCCCTCACTAACCGCGGTATGTCCTCCCGTCTCTGCCGCAGAGGGGGCACGCGAATTGGGAAGACGTTGAGGCGATAATAGAGATCACTGCGGAACTGTTTCTCCAGAACCATGCGGGCCAGGTCGCGATTCGTCGCTGCTACCAATCGCACGTTCACCTTTTGGGTATGAATCCCGCCTAGTCTCTCGAACTCCTGCTCCTGCAGGACTCTCAGAAGCTTGACCTGCAATTCGAGTGAGATGTCTCCAACCTCATCAAGAAAGAGCGTTCCCTTGTCCGCCAACTCAAAACGACCGACTTTGCGTGCAATGGCGCCAGTAAACGCGCCCTTTTCATGGCCAAAGAGCTCGCTCTCGAGCAGCCCCGAAGGGATGGCCGCGCAGTTCAATTTGACGAAGCTGCGGTCCCGTCGCGGGCTGAGATCGTGGATGGCATGGGCAATGAGTTCCTTGCCGACTCCGGTTTCTCCTTCAATCAGCACAGTCGAACTTGTCGGCGCAACTCTTCTAGCTTGCTCGAGAATGAAGCGCAGGCCCGAACTGGCTCCAATGATTCCTGCGAACTCACCGTGGTTGCGGCCCTCATCCTCCGCTGGATTGTCATCTTGAGGTAGACCAATTGGTATCGCGGCTTGTGCATCGAATAGCGAGCCAGAGTCTGGCGCGCCCAGTTTGCGCACGAAACGGTCAAAAGGTACGACTCCGCCTCCATCACTGGGGAAAGAAACATTCGAACTCATTCTCATACTCCGATTCGCAAAGACTTGTGCTGGGTGTGCGCCCGAGGCTTTCCTCACTTGGGCCAGCCGCACCGTCATCCAGACGGCCCAATGTCATCCTCGCTGGAGTGTACCCCCAGAATCCAATGTTGGACGTATGGTGGGCAGTTCCTCAGTTCGATCCCTCGCTGTTCGCAACCGGAAAGAAATTTGACCGCATCACGGTCCACCAGTTTCACCTCCCCCAGGTCTAGCGAGATGTTTCCATGTTCGCTTTCGAGTAGTCCTCTGAGTTCATCCACGTGTCTCGATTCAATTCGGCCACTCAGTGAGAAAGTCACGCAATTCTTTTCGTTTGATTGCTTCTGAATTCTTAACATTCGGCCCTGCTCGCGAAGGAATTGGCTCCAGGGCAGAAGCTAAATCCCCCGTAATTCATTGCCAAGCTGCAGCTTAGAAGTGCACCCCGAGGACCATTCGTAAGCTAATGAGAAGAAAGACAAATCACGGAACGTTAGTTTTTAGTTTTTGAAAATTTGCGGAATATGGAAATATCCGTAAAGAAGTACGTCAACAGGGCTTAAATCGGTTCTTATTGATCCGCAAGGTCTTAATCTTATTGGCAAGAGTCGACTGTGGAATTCCGAGCCTTGTGGCGGCTCCTCTGGGACCGGCCACTCGCCCTTTGCATTCCACCAGGGCACGCTCAATCATTTCCCTCTCTTGATTGAGTAAGGATTCAGTGAGCGGTTCGGGTGAAATTGGATGTGGCATGGACTGCCGCAATAGCCAACTCTCATCGACGGACAAAGTGTCTTGGTCACATAAGATTACTGACCGCTCCACCACATTCTGTAGCTCTCGAATATTTCCCGGCCAACGGTAAGACTGAAACAGTTCCAACGTCGCTTTCTCGATACTACGTATCCTCTTTCCCGTTTTGCCGGCATAGCGCGCGATGAAGTAGGCGACCAGCATCGGAATATCGTCACTCCGCTCACGCAAAGAAGGCACTTCAATTGGAAATACATTCAGCCGGTAGAACAGATCCATGCGGAACGTGCCCGCAACAATGGCCTTCTGCAGGTCTTGGTTGGTGGCAGCAATCACACGAACGTCGGCAGAAATCGATTGGTTGCCGCCAACGCGCTCAAACTCCCGCTCCTGCAGGACACGCAGAAGCGCCAGTTGGGTTTCGGCAGGAAGCTCGCCCACCTCGTCGAGAAAGAGGGTACCACCTTCCGCCAGTTCGAAGCGTCCTAGACGCCTCTGCGCGGCTCCGGTGAACGCCCCTTTCTCATGGCCAAAAAGTTCGGAGGCTATTAATGAAGATGGGGTTGCCGCACAGTTTACGCTGACGAAAGCTCGCTCAGCGCGTTGCGAATGTTTGTGGATAGCGCGGGCTACGAGTTCCTTGCCAGTACCGGTTTCGCCGGTAATGAGAACGGTGGAGTCGGTCGGTGCGACCCTGGCGACCCGGCATAGGACGCGCTGAAGTGCTGATGAGGTACCAACGATCTCCTCGAACATCGACGCCTGATCAATTTCCTCGCGCAGGGCCAGATTTTCTCGATAGAGCTGGTCCTTGAGTATCTTGATCTCATCGTACGCATTCTGCAGCGCCACTTCGCTACGTCGGAGTTCATCCTCCGACCGTTTGCGTTCGGTGATATCGATGCAAGATCCAATGTACCCGGAGAATGCTCCCTGGGGCGTGTATCGGGCGACGCCACTTTCCATGATCCAACGATATTCTCCGTTGGCACGTTTCAGGCGATACTCCATGCTGAATGGGCGGCGAGCCTCGAAGGCCGGGAGATAGACATCGAAAATGCGCTGCAGGTCTTCCGGATGAACTCCCTCAGTCCAACCCGTTCCCAGTTCCTGCTCCATGCTGCGCCCAGTGAAATCCAACCATGGCTTATTAAGGAAACAGCAGAGCTTGTCGGCCCCGGTCATCCAGATCATTACGGGAGCTGTGTCCGCCAGGGTTCGGAACCGCAGTTCGCTTTCGCGCAAATGTTCTTCCGCCTGTTTGCGCTCCGTGATATCCATGGTCGTGCCGATGAAATCCAGGCTCCCTGAGCTATCAACAACCGCATGGCCTGCTCCGTGAACGTGTCTTGTCGTACCGTTGGACAGGATGATCCGAAAATCAGACGCAAAATCTTTTCTCTCTTGGACAGCCTCTTCAAGCAGTTGCTGCAGCCGTACGCGGTCCTCAGGATGAACCATTTGCCAGAACAGTTGCAAAGATGGTTTTGTTTCCCGAGGATCGACGTCGAAAATGCAAAAATGCTCTTGCGACCACAAGACGTCGCCCGATGCAACGTTCAGGCCCCAGGTCCCGGTTTGGCTGAGTCGCTCTCCTTCGGCGAGGAAGGCTTCGCTGCGCCGGACGTCCTCTTCTGCTCGCTTAGGTTCCGTTGCGTCCATGGTGTTGCCTACGAACTTCAAGAAATCGCCTCCGACGCCTCACTAGAGGGGAATTCGCGAGAGATTTCCGACCTTGGAGTGGGCGTCGAGCGTCTGGCCACTTCATGCTGCAGGGTAAATCCATCCTCGCTTTCAGAAGTGTCGGCGGCAGCACCAGTGCCTTGCATTTTCCGAACCGCAAACAGCTATCCGATTCGCTTTTGAAGCAGGTTTCGAATGGAGCAATGGCACTTGGCATGCCAACTTAAGTCTTCAGCAAAATTGTTGGAAGTCGTGGAAAACGAAAGTAGGTTCGAAGCCAGAGATTGCGACTACTGGGCTGAGTGTCCTTCATTTGACTCGCTCTTGGGACAGTGTCCGCATTTCGACAGGCAGCCTGGACTAACTTTACAAAAAGTTGCTTAACGTTACATCGTGCCTCGGTGCTCGGTGAATCCTCGGTCTGTAGACGAGCATCTCTAATGAAATAAGGGCGATTAGTTTCTGAACTGACGGTCTCGATCCGAAGAAGGTTGAACCTCCTTCTTCCACTTTGTTCATAAAGGAGATTTGAAATGAAACATCTGAGGTACTTAGCTCTTTTATCGATTTTCGCTATGCTGTCCTCGCTTAGCGTGTTCGCACGGAATAAGAATCAACAGTCGGTAGATATTCCTGACACCGTACAAGTCGGGGGCACGCAATTGAAGCCCGGCAACTACAAAATGGAATGGCAAGGAACCGGGCCCGACGTACAGGTGACCTTCCTGCGGGATGGGAAGACTGTAGTGACGGTCCCGGCGACGCTTAAGACGAATGATGATCAAGTGACTCAAGACGATATCGTTACTGGCTCGGAGAATAACACTCTCCAGGAGATCGACTTCCGTCGTGGCAAAGAAGCCGTAGTGTTTCAGCAGAGCGGAATGTAATCCTTTTTCGAATCGCATGTCGGCCCGCTTTTCGCATCGTTTGGGAAAGTGGGCTTTTGTTCGTCAGCGCATAGAAGGTGGTGGACGCAACTGTCGAGATGGCACAAAACATACGAGATCGGTATGGCCCCCAGTTGCAAGGTGTTCTAAGAGATTCCTCGATCTCGCGGGAATCAATCTCCCGCTCCAACCGGCTCGGCGTGCAAACGAGCCGCTGCCGGTACGGGCACAGAAGCGCAATTCGGGAGCAGTGCAAGAATCGTGCCTGCGATCATGATCCATACACCCACCCAGATCCACATCACAAGAGGGTTAAGATGCGCCTTGATGATCGGACGCCCCGTATTCGGATTTTGTCCTTCATAGACCAAGTAAAGATCTTCCCGCGGCGTGGAGCGGTTGGCTACGATGGTTGAGGCCTGCTGGCTGGCGTGAAAGAACCGTCTCTCTGGATTCAACGTGGAGATCTGTTTTCCACCCTTGAAGACATTGATGACCGCCCACTCGCTGCCGAAGTTCGGATTGTCATCCTGGGTGTAAGACTGGCAGACGAGAGTGTAAGGGCCAATCGCCATCTTGTCGCCGAAGCCCATCTCCTGCTCTTTGTCCTGATTGAACACGGATCCGGCGAACCCGATCATGACTACGATGACGCCGAAGTGAACGATGTAGCCGCCGTAACGACGGGTGTTGCGATGTGCTAGTTGCACCATGGAGGCAAAAAGATTCTGGCCGGTATGGCGGCCAATTACGCGTCCTCCGCGAACAAACTCGGAAATGACGGTCAGCGCTACCAGCACGGACAACATGATCGTCATCAGCGAATAGAAGTAGGAAACGTCTTTCCACGGTCTCATGCCGAGCGCGACTAGCAGCACGCCCGTGGCCACGGCGCCGATTGCCGGCCACAGGAAGTTGCGTTTCAAGCTCTCGACCGATGTCCGGCGCCACGCCAGCAATGGTCCGACCGCAGTCAACAGTAGGAGCAACAGGGCTACCGGCACGTTTACGCGATTGAAGAACGGTGGTCCGACGGTCACCTTGGTTCCCTGGACCCACTCCGAGAGCACCGGGAAGAGCGTTCCCCACAGCACCGTGAAGCACGCGACCAGCAATAGCAGGTTGTTGAATAGGAAACTGGATTCGCGCGAGATCAGCGATTCCAGCTTGTGCTCCGTGCGGAGGTGCGAGCGGTTCTTGACATAGAAGATAAGGCACGTTGCGAAGATGATGGCGAGAAAGGCAACGAACCAATCTCCAATCGAAGATTGCGCAAAAGCATGCACCGAACTGACTACTCCGCTGCGAGTCAGAAACGTGCCGAAAATCGAAAGCATGAAGGTCGAAAAAATCAGCCACATGTTCCAGGTCTTCAGCATGCCCCGCTTTTCCTGCATCATGACCGAGTGCAGGAATGCGGTCCCCGTGAGCCATGGCATGAGCGAAGCGTTCTCGACGGGATCCCAACCCCAATACCCGCCCCATCCCAGCACCGAGTAGGCCCAATGCGCGCCGAGAAAGACTCCACAAGTCAGAAACCCCCAAGTCACCATAGTCCAGCGGCGAGTGATCTGGATCCACTTCTCACCCGGATAGCGCATGATCAACGCGGCCAGGGCAAACGCGAACGGAACGGTGAACCCTACATAGCCCAGGTACAGCATGGGCGGATGAATCACCATCTCGGGATATTGCAACAGCGGGTTGAGACCGTTGCCATCAGCGGGTAACGAACCTTGCATTACACCGAAAGGGTTTGCGGCGAAGTTCAGCAGCAACAAGAAGAAAACCTGCACGGCGGCGATGATCACCGAGGCGTGAGCGAATAGGCGCACGTCAGTCTTATACCTCAGCCTGAGGACGAGCCCGTAGGCAGAGAGTAGGAGGGCCCAGAAAAGCAGCGACCCTTCTTGTCCTGACCAGAGCGTGGCGAACTTATAAGGTGCGGGCAGATCGCGATTGCTGTGATGAAAAATATAGGCGATAGAAAAATCGTTCTGAAAGGCCGCGACCACCAGCACTACAGCTGCGAGGAAAACAATTGCGAAACTCGCAATACCCGCGCGACGCGCAGTTTCACCCAGCCGTCCGGCTCCAGGCCCCTTGATGACGAGCGCCAGCAGACCCGCCAGAAAAGAATACGCGGACAGCGCCAACGCGAGGAGCAGGGCAAAACTGCCAATTTGCGACATGGGGAAGCCTAGCCCATATTTTTTCAGAAACGCTCAAGCGAAGCAACCGCAGAGGTGCAGGGACTGAGTTTCCGGAGCCTTCCCAAGTCCGGTTTTTCTCCGTGAGCGTGTGAAGAGCCTTGCTCCGCCGCCCGGACAAGGGTGTCCGGGCCTACATGTGCATAATGCTGGCGGAAGTCTCCAAACCTATGCAGTTTGCTGATGGTTTTGGCGAGCGAGAATTTCGCGTTCGGCTCGGAGCCAGTCCTCATTTTCGTGGCCAGGGGTGCTCCCTCGCTCCACATACAACTGATAGGCGCGCTCGCGGATTTTCACTTCCAAATCAGCTGTGGAGTTCTTCGCCGGCGCACTTTTTCGAGCCAGAGGGATAGAGCCAGCTTCGGGCATGGTGATGACTTGATTGTTGGTTGCCTTAGAGGTGCGGGGAGTCTTTGCTTTTGCCATGGTGCTCCTTGGGACTGCTAAGTCCATGAATTAGAATCGTTTATGATCAACCGCATACACTGCGGTCGTGCCTGATGAACCCCACAAAGAACATGTAGGAATTATGTATCAATGATAAACCGAAAAACTGTGGATTTGTGCGAAAGGTGGAAAGAATTAATTTCTCTGAAACATTGATTTTGTTGATAACGGTTAGTAGAAGTCGTGCGAGTTGGTTTCAGCGCGGGTGATGGAAAGCGGCAACACGCGCTCGGCTTTTACGGAGATGACGTTGTCTTGATTCTGCAGAATTCCTTCCACCATGAGGAACTGCGCGGAACTCAGCAGCAGCCGGTTTTTCTGAAACAGATCGGGCATGACGATCGCATTGGCCACTCCGGTCTCGTCTTCGATGCTGAGAAAAACGAAACCTTTGGCGGTGCCAGGACGCTGACGGCAAATGACGCATCCTCCAATGCGTAAATATTGCCCATCAGGGATGTGGCTGAGGTCGCTGGCTTTGTGGATGCCCATCGCTTGCATTCGTGCGCGGTGATAAGCCATGGGGTGCGGGCCGACGGTCATGCCGGTGCCGCGGAAGTCGGCAACCAGCCGTTCTTCCGAATTCATGGGACGCAGCGGGGAGTTGGTGTCGGGCTCGGGCAATTCGTCGAGCAACGGGCCGGAATGGCGGACCGCGCGTTCGACTTGCCAGAGAGCATCGCGACGATGAAAAACGAATTCACCAGGGAGACAGGAAGGCACGGAGGTAATTTCTGGTTTTGAATTTTCGGTTGCTGATTTAGCCGTGGGCACAAATTCCTTGTTAAGGTTCTTGGTTTTCTCTGTGTCCCCGTGTCTCCGTGGTGAATTCCCGATTTCATTCAGCGCTCCAATTTCTGCCAGCGTATTCAATTCATCTTTACGCAACTCGGGCACACGATGGACCAGATCACGAATAGAAGTGAATGGAGCAAGGTTCCGTTGCTGAACCAATGCTTTGGCGGCTTCTTCACGCAATCCGCGAGCGTAGCGGAGACCTAGGCGTAGAGCAACCGGACTGGCTGAATGCTGATTGCTGAGTGCTGACTGCCCCAGCGTGCACTGCCATTCTGACTTCATCACGTCGATCGGCAACACTTTCAGGCCGTGCCGTTGCGCATCTTTCACGATCGTGGCTGGACGGTAAAAGCCCATGGGCTGGTTGTTGAGCAGGGCAGCGGTGAAGGCGGCGAGGTAATGACATTTCAAATAGGCGCTGGCGTAGGCGATTAACGCAAAGCTGGCGGCGTGAGACTCGGGGAATCCATACAGAGCGAACGAAGTGATAGAGAGAATGATCTGCTCCTGCGCTTCGCGAGAGATGCCATTGCTTTCCATGCCGCTGCGAAGCCGGGCTTCGATATCTTTCATGCGGGCTTGCGAGCGCTTGAATCCCATGGCGCGGCGCAGTTCTTCGGCTTCGCCTCCGGTGAAATTGGCAGCCACCATTGCAATGCGCAGCAATTGTTCCTGGAACAGAGGCACGCCCAGAGTGCGCCCCAGCACGGGTTCGAGTGACGGATGCAAATGGTTTACTGGTTCACGTCCCATGCGGCGCCGCAAATATGGATTCACCATCTGCCCGACAATTGGTCCCGGGCGAATGATGGCGACTTGCACCACGATGTCATAAAAACATTTTGGACGCAGACGCGGCAGGCACGACATCTGCGCCCGGCTCTCGATTTGAAACATGCCAATCGTGTCTGCCTTCTGCAGGGTGGAATACACCGTAGGATCGTCGGGCGGCAGGTGGGCGAGATCCACTTCTTCGCCGTGATGGTTGTGGATGAGTTGCAGGGAATCTTCGAGCACGGCCATCATTCCTAAGCCAAGCAGATCCACTTTAATGATGCCTAGGTCAGCGCAGTCTTCTTTGTCCCACTGAACGACGACGCGGCCCGGCATCGACGCCGGTTCGAGAGGCACGACGGAATCGAGTTGTCCCTGACAAATCACCATGCCGCCGGAATGCTGGCCGAGATGGCGCGGCAAATCCTGCACTGCGACACATAGCTCGAAATATTTTCGTAGTCGAGGATGATTCAAATCTAACCCGGCATCGCGGAAGCGATGATCCAATGTGTCATTGGCGTCGCGATATTCCCAGGTGGAAACGGCGGCCGAAACTTTGTCGAGCGTTTCAGGATCGAAACCCAGGGCCTTGCCCATTTCGCGCGAAGCCATGCGGCTGCGATACGTGATGACGTTGGCGGTCATGGCAGCGCCGCGCTCGCCATAGCGTTTGTACAGATACTGAATCACGCGTTCGCGCTGATCGCCGCTGGGAAGATCGAGATCAATGTCAGGCCACTCGCCGCGTTCCTCCGAAAGAAAACGCTCGAAGAGCAATTCCATGCTGACGGCATCGACCGCGGTAATGCCGAGCGAATAGCAGACTGCGCTGTTGGCAGCGGAGCCTCGTCCTTGTACCAGGATGTTTTCTTCACGGCAGAACCGGACTAGATCCCACACAATAAGGAAGTAGCCGGCGAGATCGAGCTCCTCAATGAGCTTTAGTTCGCGTTCAATCTGGCAGCGCGCGCGACTCTGTAGCTCTGATGCAGACCGGCCATAGCGCTGCTGAAATCCTTCCCCCGTGCGCTCTCGCATGAATGAAATCATAGTTTCGCCTTCGGGCACGGGATATTTTGGGAATTCATATCCCAGATCTTTGAAGGTGAATGCGAGCCGGGAAGACAATTCCACCGTGTTCGCAATGGCCTCGGGGAGATCGGCGAAGAGCGCTTGCATCTCTTGCGGCGATTTCAGGTAGCGTTCGGAATTGCGCGCCAACAGGCGTCCCGCAGTAGCCAGCGTGCGATGGTGACGAAGGGCGGTGAAAACATCGCAAAGTTCACGCTCTCGAGCCGTGGCATAAGAGACACCATTGGTCGCGAGTAAGGGAATCTGGAGCGAGCGGGCGATTTCGATAGCGGCGTGATTGCGCTCTTCCTGCTCCCGATGAAAATGCCGCTGTAATTCCACATAGACGTTGTCCCGGCCAAAAATGCCGATCAGCTTCTCCACGCAGCCGCGCGCTTCTTCCATGCCACCATGAGTGAGAGCAAGAGCCAGTGGGCCGTCGTCATCCCCAGTAAGGCAAATAACTCCGGCGGCATGTTCGCGCAGTTCTTCTTCTCGTACCGTGCCTTCGCCTTTCGCCGCGCGCAACTTCATTTTCGTAATCAGGCGACAGAGATTTTGATATCCGAGGCGGGAAGAAACGAGAAGGGGAAGGCGAAATCCACCACAGAGACATAGAGACACAGAGGAATCTTTTGATTTGTGATTTGTTATCTGCTCTGTGGCGCTGCGTCTCTGTGGTGAAAAGTATTCGCATGTTACCTCCGCTCCAATGTGCGCCTTGATGCGCGCTTTCTTCGCCGCCATGTGAAAACGCGGAGAGCCATAGACGCCGTCACGATCGAGCAGTGCTATCGCCGGCATATTCAGATTGGCGCAGGCCGCGACTAAGCTCTCGGGCAGAGAAGCGCCTTCAAGAAAGCTGAAAGCAGAACGGGAGTGAAGTTCGATGTACATTGAAAGAAGCATTCAGCACTCAGCCAACGAATTAGTATTATCTTGTCTTGGCTAAATGCGGAGTGTTGATTACTAGTCATATGTTCCTTCCAAAATCCATCTTCCGCCGAGCCGATCGCGGACCAGGCGATATAAAGCGATGCCAGCTTCTCCTTGCACCGCGATGTCCCATTCGTCGCGCGCCCAGCCTTCCTGCTCCCACCAGTCCCCGGACGAGCGCCAGGGTCCAGCCGCCCAGAGAATTTCTCCGTGCATTTCTTTATTCTTGGGGCAGTTGATAGACGCAGGCTTGCCGTCCTGCAAGGTTACCGCTACCTCGACTGGTGGACGGAAAATGCGCAGCGCAGTCACGAGATCGTCGGAACTATCACTGCTGAATCCACCACGGAGACACGGGGGCACGGAGAAATTCAATGAAGACATTGGACCTGAAAAATGTAGATCGTTCTTCTCCGTGCCTCCATGTCTTCGTGGTGAAAACGGTTCGCTGGGTACGAAGCGCTGCATGCGGAAGCCCTCGGGACGATGAGTGTCCAGCAGTTCGAATGATCCCACTTTGTCTTCTCCTACGATGCCCGCAATCCTGGCCAGCGTAAGCTCGAGTTTCTCCGGTTCAGGCGAAGGCGGAAGAAAAAGTCCGTTCTGTGCCGTCCGCGGCCGCACCGGTTCTGCCGCCAGTTGAATCTTGACGATGGGAGCGCCCGGAGGATGCGCTTTCAAATCAAGTTGCAACAGCTTGAGGAAAGTTCTGGAGTCAAGCAGCGGGACGGGAATCCGAAGAGTGCGCCTAAACAGATTGTGTGGGGACGGGCGCCCTCGCCCGTCCAGGTCGAGCGCAAGCTCGGCAGATTCGTCATTCTGGTACCCGTTTTGTAATTCCAAACTTAGGCGCAATTCTTGAGTCGCTAACGCTCGGGCCTCCAGACGGGCACACAGTTGCTCCAATAACCGTCCCAACAGAAATGCCAGTGGTTCCAACAGCACGAGGGGATATTCCAGTTCGATCACTTCCTCGAAAATCAGCGGCGGTTCGAATGGAACCAATGTGCGCGAAGTTGCGCCACGTGCCAGTTTTTGTAAATGGATTCCAGCCTGCCCCAGACGCTCACTCAGTGCGACGTCTGGTAATGCCGCCAGATCGCGCAGCTTGCGAATTCCCCAACGGCTGAAGGTTTCCAATAACTGCCCGGATTCCTGAGTCGAGTTTGCAAACAATACTTCCACTGGCAAACTGCCCAACTGTTTCGCCTCTTTCCCTTCCGAAATCACGGTCACGCCTAAAAATCCCCGAGCCGCCAGCGCGGCTGTATCCGGATTGCCCGCCACGGCCACGCTGGCCTCGAGCCCAAGATCGGAAGCGCGGCGTGCCAAAGCTCGCGCAATTTTGGGCAGAGGGCCGAAAAGCGGCTGCAGCCCGGCAAGATCCAACAGGATTGTGTCGCAACCGTGGGCTTCCACTCGTGGTGAAAAAGACTGCGCGCAATCCAGCAGCGCGGCATGGGCAGCGGCTTCTTGTGGCAGGGAACGGGCTCGCAACACCAAACCGGCGCAAGGTTCTATCTGCAGCCTGGACATTCCCGGATTCATTCCGGCGCGGCGCGCGTTTTCATTCACGACGAAAACTTTTTGCAGAGGAGCCCTGCCTTCGAGCACAGCCAGAGACTGCGAACGCAACGCCGGTTCAGCACGCAACAGCGCTTCCACGGGAAAATCAGGAACGAAGATGCAGGCAAAGGGCATAATGAAAAAGCTGTCCGCGTTCAGCCATCAGTTCAGAACTCTCTTGCGCGAGCCAGAGGTTCCCGCGACAGCCGCCAGGCTGGCGGCGCCACAAATTTATCCCGCTCGCATTTTCGTTGTGAATGCGGTCGTGACCGATGCAGTTGGTTTGCGTTCCAGTCGTGACCGCAAAAGTTCTCCTTGTACTTGGAGCCCATCCAGAAGCTGGGCATGAGCCGGAGAAGTTTCTGCTGAAAGCTGACAGCTGAAAGCTGACAGCTTCTTCCCTGAAACTTTCATCAGCAGCGAGGCGCAGGTCCGCGCACACGGTACCTGGCTAATGACGAACAGCACCGTAGCCGTGTGCTCTACCACACGTTGAAAACGAAACCAGGAAGTCAACGGAATGCGCCGTGCCATCTTCAATGGAGTATCGCCGAGATCGATAATCACCAGCCCGAAGCCGCCACTTTGCAAGAGCAGGTCGGTAACCCGCAAAGCCTGCTCAACTGGCTTTTCGATTTTTGTATTCTTCTCTCTGACGGAGCCTGCCCTGAGCAAAGCCGAAGGGTGTCTCTGTGGTGAATCTGGTTTGTGCAAATTTCCGCACCGCACCCAAAGCATTTTTTCGAAATTCACTCCAGCCGCCGCAGCGGAGTGAGGATTGAAAGCATCGCTGATGTCCACCAGAGCGCACACTTCCTGCCGTTGCGTCGCTGCCGCCAGGGCGGCCAACAATACACTGGTGCGTCCGGACGAGGCTGGCCCACAAATCTCGGTCAGGCATCCGCGCGGCAGTCCACCGGTAAGCGCGTCGATCTCGCGAACGCCGCTGGAAACCATTTGCGGAGCGGGCCGCACATCCAATCGCGACGCGGGAGTCACCCCGGCAAGCTTGGGCATGGCCGACAAGCGTTCAAAAACCAGCGTCGGCCACGCCGCGACAGCAACGGTAACAGGACGGCCCAAAGCCGCAGGAGAAACAAGCGGTAAAGACGACATGGAACCTCAGGATTTCATGGAACGTCAGGGCCTGACCGGCTCTGGGGCGGATTAAATATTCGCCTTTTGTTCGCTATTAATTGTTCTACTGCTGAGCGAAGTTGTCAAGCAGATAAAAAATTATTTGCCCCACAGGATCCATAGAAGAGGCGGCACGAACGCCCGCTTCTAGAGAACGACACGAGCTTCATGCTTCACGCTAATGCTGAACTGTTACTCCAGCCCCTGTGTTTAAAACGGCTCTATTGCGGTCACCGGCTCCGAAGCGCCCGTCTCGGCTGGTGTTCCGCGCTTCGTCGAGCAGCCACACATCCCAATTGGGCGTGTTTTCGGGATTAGTGCGGGAAACAGCGACGCGCCTTCCGTCCGGTGAAAGTGCCAAACTGTTGTATTGTAACGGCCAGGTTCCGCCACTTTAGCGAGCACTCTCCCTTGCCGGTCAAACCATGTGAGTTGGTAATCCAGCCCAACACCGCTCTTGTAAACCAGGACACCATTGCTCGAAGCCGAGAAGAAGCCGTAGTCGAGGAAGGAGCCAACCTTCTCGGCGACCGGAACGACCTCGCCAGAAAGTGCCAGCCGACGGGCATCAAACGGCTGCACCATCAACGTCCCTTGGCACAAGAACAGCACTTGCCCAGAATCCGAATCTGACGAAGACACATACCCTGGCCCCGATGTGGTTGCCAGCAGCCTTCGTCAACGACCTTGCGTAAGCTCCAGATATTGACGGTAATTTCTGCAAACTGTTTTTCGTTCATGATTGCTTCCCCTTTTCTGATACAAAAAGTGTCGGCACAACTGTTTTTTTTCTTGCGCGGTCTTCCACCAAGCTTTCCGTTTCGGCGCGCGGCGGCTGTTTTCGCGGCGCTTTTCCGGCTACCAAGTAGCCGCATCACGGCGCGGACGTCTTCCGAATCCCAAGACTCAGGAGCAAGGTGATGACAATCCATTTGTGCGCAATGGGTTGCTTTGGGTCGGTCATCCTCGGGATAAGTAGATCAATCAGCACCAAAATCAGGATCAGTACCGAGGCTTCCCGGTATGGAAGAGACATGTCTCTGGTCTGCCGTCAGAGTGCTTCCCGGCGCTCCGGTTTTCCGAGGTGTTTTGCCGTCAACGAAGATGCTGCCGGCCGTTACGGTCGAGGCAGCCTGCTGCATAGGTCGGTCAGAACGTCCGGCCTTCACACTAGTGAAGGCAGGATTAGTGCGATGCGGCCGCTTGCTTACTTGGCTTGAGGAATGTTAGTAGGTCG
>Ga0210401_10000910_pt1 | contig 35770 bp, 33 predicted proteins | sample IncBWH32MmetaG_FD_150866 | JGI IMG/M metagenome (GOLD analysis project Ga0210401, IMG submission 150866) | Forest soil microbial communities from Barre Woods Harvard Forest LTER site, Petersham, Massachusetts, United States - Inc-BW-H-32-M | ecosystem: Environmental > Terrestrial > Soil >... | reverse complement strand
AAGATCGGGTACGATCCAGATACGCATGAGATTGATGAACCATAATGGGCCGCCTCAAGAGTCGGTGATTTACTACATCGATCCGGCACGCGTCCCGCCATCAGTGCCGGTCATGGTATTGTCGCCGGCAACTTCGAATAGTGAGCCTCCGGTCGTAGCCGAGTCCGCGTTGCCGATTACTCCGGCCCTGAACAAGGGATCCGGCGTTGCGAGTGATGCGCGGCAGTGGCCGATAAATAAGAACGAAGCTATGAAAAAAGCGGCTCAACCGGCGAATCGCAATCGCGAGCCACGCGTTTTTCGTTTGCCCCCGTTGCGAACTTCCGCTGCTGCCAACTCCCGGATCCGCGTTGATCTGCTGGATCCGCCTAATGTCAGAGTCAGGTCTGCCCCACTGCCGCTCTTCCTTGCGAGTGGCACGATGTTGACTCGTTCGGCAATTCAAGCACGGCCGAACTGGGGCAGGCTCATCTGGACCGGAGAACTACAAAAGAACGAGTTCATCTCGTTTTCGGCGAGCGGGTCCTCACGAGGTGTGCTAAACGGTCGTTTGCCAGGTTTTCCGATCAAAGTAAACATTCAGCCGGGAGAGGTTGTAGATGGTGGGATCGCAATTCTCACAAATGACGCCAACCGAGCAGGCGTCAACGAGCCCGCTCATGCCCGCAACGGCTGGGACGTGGTCGTTTATAAATGGGTTCAGAAGCCGATTTCCGAGTTGAGACTAGTCGAGCCTCCGGGGCCTTCAAATAATTGGGGTCGAATCGTTCTTCAGAACGCGGATCGTAGTCTTTCAGTCGTTGTCGTGGACTGGCAGTCGATGGACAAACCTAGGCCGGGCGACTAAGCTCAAGAACTTCAGCGAGTCAGTTAAACGTGATGCCATCGAGGAACCGATAATGGAAATGTCAGATGATGGCAACGCCACCGCGGCATCCCTTTCGGTGAGTTCATCGCCATCGCCATAATTGGTTGCCTTTAGGCCATTGTTGAAGACGACCATTATTTTTCAAACGTTTAGGGGCACATTTGAGTAAAGCACTGAGAGTAATAGTACTCTTTGTGGTAAACTTCGAACCGCCGGAGCCAGCCGTTCGATAGACGGGTATCTTCCTCCGAGTGCCCGTTTGTCGATACACCGGCTCCGGCTTTCGCCGTCGTACGCGTCAACTCCCTATGGATAGGCCACTGCGCAAGGCCACGCGTCTTTGGGTGTGACAATTCCCAAGGAGGGGAATAGAGCGGATGCCTTGTTTTAGAAGCGGATGCTTTCTGCGGCGCCGGCCTCCTGCCGCGTACGCCGCTTTCGCCTGTTGGGTTCATAGTCGCGCTTCGTTCAGCCGATCCAGCAAGAGGACGTAATCAGCACGCTCCATGCCCGCTTTATCCGCGAGGCGTTGGACCGCGTCGGACCGTTCCTGCACGCTGCAATTGTATTCGGTGATCAAACGGTCTTTATGTGGGCAGTCCAAACCGAATCATAGCCACAGGAATTGAGATTAGAAAACACCAAACCCCGAGCGCCGTCGCGCACCCGAGGCGCTCCGGTGTCAGGTTTCGAAGGAATTGTGGTACCGCGAGTGTATCTACACCGGCGGTCGAAGAAGAATACCCGGTGATCCGCGACGACCACCGGGTCCCAAATGTGGAGGAGTAAACGTCCCTTGAGAACCCATGCTGCATCCGAAGGGCAGGACCATCCTATCACCGTGGGGGGTGAGAAGAAACGCCCGGATAATGCTGAACTGCGTAGTTTGAGACGATCGTCTGAACACAAAAGGGAGCACCACCCGCAAGCGACCCAGCACTGAAACTCTTGGGGACAACGCTCGGCCCCAAAGCCCGGCACCTTAGCCAGTCGCAACACCGCATCGTTGTAGCCGTGTAATGCCTCACCAAATACTCTTCTCCAGGATCCATCTGATTCTCGATCAGTTCCAGACGGGCCAGAAACAAACCCCTAATCTGCCGATGTAGAGCGCTCAAAGTAGCGGCAGCGTGGAGCGCATCCTGCAGTCGTTCTTGCGCGGGTTGCGGGCGTACTCGCGTAGTCGTTCGATCGACCACAGCTCGATGTGCTGGTCGTGGGATGCGTGAGCATACACGTACCTTCCAAGAGGGATCTGAAGGGATCCTCTCGGAGGGTGCGCTTCGCGCTGGCCTGTCGAACCGAGCCTCTACTTTTGATTCTAAGACAGAAGCCGCTCTTTGTGGGAGTTTTTTCGTTGGGCGGAGCGATTCAGGATTGGCGTTGTGCCCGTCCCGTCAACGAGCAATTCCTTGCAGGGTCGTGTTTAGGCGGCCAGCAGCCAACTGCCTGGGCCCAATAGGAACCTACGACTTATAGGTTTCCAAGGTCGACGATCTTAAACTGCAGCCAAATTCCTTTGCTTCCGCGAAATACTCGATAAATACCTTGGGGATTGCTGCTCTTTGGGAAGGCGTACCAGGATTGTGTCAATCCGAGGCCGCCAGTTGACTCCACTGCCATGAACGCATGATGTCCATAAGCGCCCTTCTGGGCCAAGCCGAGATCTGCCGAGGCAAACGAGTCGAACACGAACGACTGTGGCATAAATTTGTTAGGCTCCGTAATGGCTATGTGACCTACTCCTGCTTTTCCGCCAGGAATAACCACTCCCCCCAGGGTTTCAATGCAGAGGTATGTGTTTGTGGCCGACATCTTGTAGGTGTCTGTTACGGGCGGCCCCATCTGCGCGAATACGGTCATATCGTCGTTAGGCCCACCATTCCCATTCCTCGGCTCGTCCATCCAGTTATGGCCAGAATCTTCGTAATACAGAAAGTTGCCGACGAACCCGTTGCAGTCCAGCCCCAAATTCGTATCGCAGTAAGTTTGCAACGACTGCGGCGTAGCTTCACCTAACAGCACCGCGAGCTGCAGCACGACCTGACAGCACTCGGGACTGCCTTTGCCGGTGAACGGGCGCACGATCCAATTCGGCATCTGCATGTAGCTGGAAAACTCATAACTTCCTCCGTTCACGCGCAACCGGAGACGGAATCCAGGGTCGAGCTTCTGCTGCTTTTGGAAGTATTCTTTAAGCGCCGACCATAGCCGATCTTTAGCCGGCTTGGGCGCGCCCAGCCGGTATTGATGTACATTGACGGTGACGGATGTTCCAGAGGCCAGCTCGACTTGAAGGTTCGAGTACCGGTCAGCATAAGCAATAGGCGTTGACATATATTCCCCCCCTGCTGCGGCACGAACGAAAATTATCGCACGCCCAAAGCAATCCTGCAGTTCCGCATGCGCTCGTGCTTGGTTATAACTGGGGTTAAACTGGGGTACCCCGAGGGATAAGGATAAGGAAATTTGAGTTGTGCTTGTCAAGTTCAGCAAAATCGTTTTGGATCGCTAGTCCGGTTTGAGCGGGGATGGGTCCAGGGGAAGAGGCCGGCGATTGAGGCCCTTCCCTTGGTCAACGATGGAGAAACCTTTTTACGCCGCATCGCCCATTCTCCGCAAAGCTTCCTTTTTCTGCTCCAGCAGCGGTTCCATATTTAGGTACTGCATGGCCTCGATCCAGTTCTCGTGCATCTCGACCGCCAGTGCTTGGATCAGCCGTAAGCATGCCGCGGCGTTGGGAAAGATGCGAACTACCAGCGTGCGGCGTTTAAACTCTTCCATGAGCCGCTCCAGCCAGGCCGCTACGTGTTGCTGCCCTCTTCTAGGTTTCGCCGATCATAAATCCGGCGCAGTTCCAGGAGGCAATCATCATCGGCTTTGCGGGGCAGATAATCCAGCGCATTGCGCAGGAAGTGCACATAACAGCGTTGCCAGACGGCCTCGGGCAGAACTTCCTGGATGGCTCGTCGCAATCCCGCATGATCATCACTGACCACAAACTCCACGCCATTCAGCGAGCGTTTGCGCAAGCCCACTAACAACTCTTTCCAGCTCGAGGCACTTTCCCGGCTGGCCAGCTCGATCGCCAGCACGTTACGCCGGCCTTCCCAGTTGATGCCGATTGCTACCAGCACCGCCTGGCTTCGAACCGTACCCTCTTCCCGCACTTTTCATAGCGCGCATCCAGAATCAGATACGGATAGGGCTCTTCCAGGCTCCGCTGTGCAAACTTCTCCAGTTCCTCATCCAAAGTTTGCACCATCCGGCTGATGGTGGCCGAGCTGAACTCATGTCCGCATAGTTCCTCGGTCACCGCCTTGACCTTGCGCGTCGAAACGCCTAGCAGATACGAGATTGAGGGTGGTTTGCATCCTCGGTACGCCGCACGTGAAATCCAGGTACAGGTTTCCGACTCGACCGATGGCTTTGCCGCTGGTGTGGATGTCCGGTAATATTTGCTCCGACGTTGAGGTACCTTGCAGAGCTTGTTAAGCAAGAGGGATTTGCGGCGCCGCTGGCCTACAACCGCAACTGGCGCAGATGAGATGCGCCCTTGCTGGATCGCTTGGGTGCTGTCATAGATCACGTCGAAGCGCATAGCGGTGGGCGTGCGTCCGATATCGCAAATCTCGCCACCGCCTGCAACAAATGCAACGGACGAAAGAGCAATGCTCGCGCAAAGGAGTTCACCCAACGCCATCCGCTCATTCCGGTGAGGGGAAAATACGGCGATCCAGTAGACTGGGACGGACTATCGACTCTCTTTATGAGTCTGGTAGCGAAGAACAAAAAACCGCGACATCGACCGAATTGGCATGATTTCGTGTGCTGAAAATGCAAACTGACCCGCTACCAGTTTTGGTATTGGTACCGTTTTGTCATTTGCGTCATCGGAATTTGAGGAATAGATTCAGGCTGTCCAGCTCTAACAGGATGCGGAAAGAGTCATCGAGTTACTAGCGGGACATAGCTCAGCTTGACGATTGTCTGACTCGGCACAGCTTTGTTGCCCTGGCGCGCGGGCTCGAAACGCCAGCGCCTAACCGTATCAATGGCAGCTGGTTGCAGCTTTAGGACATCGCTTGTAATTCGACCGGTGACGTTCGCGTCCGTCACAAGACCGTCCTCGTTGACGTCAACCAACAGAGTTAGGGATACCTCATCTCTGACGGTCAGACTGACTTCACGTTGAACCAGCAGCGGGATCCGGACGACAGGTTTCGGAGGCCGGACTGGCATCGTGGAAACCTCCGGAGCACTTGGTCTGGTAGGTGCTCCGCCGGTGGATGACGCGAGTGGAACGGACTGCAGAGGAACAGCTTTCCCCATCGCCGATTCTTGCGCAATCTCATGACGTTCGGGGTATCGAGGCGCTGCAGGTTCCGCCGATGGGGGCGTCAACACGCCGGCTACTGCATTTTCCGTAACGACTGGAGGATGCGGCGGCAGCTTCAATCCTGCTTGCGGTTCGGCGTTGGAAACCTCCGGAGCGCTGTCTGTGCTCCTCCCTTGAGCGTTGTTTGCACCCTGGGGCTTCGCCTCAGCTACCGCGATGCCGTAGGCCGATGAAATGACGGTCAATGCATACGACATCGTATCGCCATCAGGAGCACTTGCTAACTCGACCCAGCGCTGGCCTGATCGAGCCGTGAGCCAGTAACTCGCCGCTTGCGCGCGATCCGTGAATAAAACATCGAAGCCGGCATCCTTTAACTCCTTCTCGGCGGAATCGAAGATTTCTGACGGATTCAATCCTGGACAGGTAAAAGTAGCTGTCACTGCAGGGCCCTCAAGCGAAGTTCGCTGTCGCTCACTGGTCTGTAATTGCAATGTGTTCTCAGACTTGGATGTGCATTCAGCGACGCCGCAGCGTTGCTCGAATGAGAGAACCTGGGGTTGGCTGCAGGTTTGTGCCTTCGACTTTTCAGCGCCTGTTTCGGCGGCAAGCAGCGAGTACGTGGTAGTCCCATCCTCTAACCATGCCTTTAGATTCATCCATTGCGACCCTTTTCGGGCCGTTAGCGCAGTACTCATTGGGTCGTCTTTCTCTTCACGGACCGTCTGATACGCTCCTTTGCGAAGCTGTAACACCACCTCGCGCTCGATTCGCTGAGGATCGATCCCAGTTGGGCATGAGTACACTACGGAGTTTGTGGCTGCGTCCACCAAGGAATCATCCTTGTTTATAGTGCTTATCAGGTCACTTTGGTTTGCGGAACATTCTACGATCACGCAGCCCGGCACTCTCGGGGTCAGCTTCAGGTCCGTGCAACCCAATGCATCTGCGGCGCTTACAGGCCGAGCGAGGGTTGCGATTCCAAGTAGAAGATAAGTGAGCCAACCAAGTACTTTCATATCAACATCGGAGTGCCATTGAAATACCTCGGCGGAACCCGCCAAGTACTTTAGTAGTGGTGTTGGAGTAGTGGCGGTATTGGAATCGATCCAAATTTACGCCATTACGCAATCGGCTGACGGCCTTGAGTCGGCAGTATCGGCCCGCTGGCTGCAACGGGCACATACAAAGTGAATCCCGATTGCACCCGTACTTACACGATCTCGGGTCCAGGGGGAACGACTCGCCTAGTCTTCGTGACCGCCAATAGCGGGAATGAAATTCAAGCTATTTGCATAGACCCGGGTGTCGTCCTCGCCCACATTTTCCGGAGGCGCAATTTCCAGCAGGCGACTGGAGAGTTTGACGGCTTCCGGCCCTTCGGGCAGTTCAGAGGTCCACCGCAAGGAATACAAGCTTGCGCTGCATTGTGAAGTAGCATCCCCACAAAACTCCCCACACTCGGCAGCGGAAGTGGCGTCTTCGCAGAAATGGAGGCCCCTAAGTATTTGAAATGTTTGGCTCCTCAGGTAGGACTCGAACCTACAACCCTTCGGTTAACAGCCGAATGCTCTACCATTGAGCTACTGAGGAGCAAGGCGGGAAGCTTACTTCATCCACATTACATCAGACCGCCCGCGGCTCTGTCAAACTGCTAACCGCGCTGTCAAATACTTAGCCCTTGCTAAACTGGTAGTCTCCCCATGGATTTGGAAAAAACATACGAGCCGCAGCGCTTCGAGTCCCACTGGGCTCGCTGGTGGGTGGAGACCGGCATTTTCCACGCCGACCCGAAAGCTCCCGGACCACGCTTCTCGCTCGCTGTTCCTCCGCCCAACGTTACTGGCTCGATGCACATCGGCCACATGCTCGAACATTCTGTCATCGATGCGGCCATTCGCTGGCGCCGAATGAGCGGCTACAACACCCTCTTTCTGCCCGGTGTGGATCACGCCGGTATCGCCACCCAGATGCTGGTGGAGCGCAGCCTCGCCGAACAAGGTCTCACGCGCCAGCAGCTCGGCCGCGAAGAATTCGTCAAGCGGGTCTGGGAATGGAAGGAGAAATACGGCAGTCGAATCACCGAGCAGATGAAACGTATCGGCGATAGCTGCGACTGGAGCCGCGAACGCTTCACGCTGAGTCCGGAATTATCGCTCGCGGTTCTGGAGGCGTTTGTGCGTCTCTACGAACGTGGCCTGATTTACCGTGGCACGTACATGGTGAACTGGTGCCCGCGCTGCCAAACCGCGCTATCGGATCTCGAAGTGAAGCACGAGGACACACAGGGCACGCTGTGGCACATCCGCTATCCGCTGAACGGTGGAGCGAGGAGTCTGGTCGTTGCCACCACGCGTCCGGAAACCATGCTGGGCGATACCGCTGTGGCCGTGAATCCGAAAGACCCGCGTTACAGCGACCTGGCCGGCACCACCGCGTTGCTGCCGTTGATGAATCGTGAAATCCCGATCATCTTCGACGAACTCGCCGATCCGCAGTTTGGAACTGGCGTTGTGAAGGTGACGCCCGCGCACGATCCCAACGATCTCGAAGCCGGCAAGCGCCACAATCTGCCGCACGTCAAAGTGATCGGCGAGGACGCCCGCATGACCGCCGAAGCCGGTCCCTACGCCGGTCTCGATCGCTTCCAAGCCCGCAAGCGCGTGGTCGCCGACCTCGAAAAGCTGGGCCTCATGGAAAAGATCGAGCCCTACCCTCTCGCCATCAGCAAGTGCGACCGCTGCGGGACCATCGTCGAGCCCCTGGTTTCCACGCAGTGGTTCGTAAAAACTAAGCCGCTGGCTGCCAAAGTTCTCGACGCCGTGAATAGCGGCCGCATCGCATTCGTCCCCGAAAACTGGAACAAGACGTTCTTCAACTGGATGGAGAATATCCGCGACTGGTGCATCTCGCGGCAGCTCTGGTGGGGTCATCGCATTCCCGCCTGGCACTGCGCCGATTGCAAGAAAATCACCGTCGCCCGCGAAGCGCCCCAGGCCTGCGCCCATTGCGGATCGGCTCGCATCGAACAGGATTCCGATGTCCTCGACACCTGGTTCAGCTCCGGCTTATGGCCTTTTTCCACCCTGGGCTGGCCCGGCGATACCGAGGATCTGCGCGCTTACTATCCGACCTCATTGCTGATCACCGGCTACGACATTCTGTTTTTCTGGGCCGCTCGCATGATGATGCTGGGTTTGGAGCTGACGAACGATGTCCCTTTCCGCCAGGTGCACCTGCATACGCTGGTGCGCGACCCGGAACGGCAAAAGATGTCCAAGACCAAGGGCAACGTCGTCGACCCCCTCAACATCATCGACAAATACGGCACCGACGCCGTGCGGCTGGCCCTGATGATGTCGGCCGCTCCCGGCACCGACATTACCTATAGCGAAGATCGCCTCAACTCGGCGCGCCAGTTCGGCAACAAGATGTGGAACGCCGCGCGTATGATCCTCATGAATATGGAGGCGGCTGGAATTGAACCGTCGATTCCACAGGCGGGCCGCGCCGAGACGCTGGAGGATCGCTGGATCTTCAGCCGCCTCGACTTCTTGACCATCTCCGTTCTAAACAAGTTTGAACACTATAGATATCACGAAGTTGTCCAAGATATCTGGCAGTCTTTTTGGCACGATTTCTGCGATTGGTATTTGGAGATTAAGAAGCTCCGCCTAACTGCGAACTCCGGGTTGACGAACGATTGGCGCAATCTCTTGAGCGTATTTGGACACTACCTGCGACTATTTCATCCGATCATGCCGTTCATTACGGAGGAACTCTGGCATCGATTTAACGGCACCGGAAGCATCGCTTTGGCCAGATACCCGATATTCGCCAATCGAATTGATCAGGAAGCCGACAACCAAATGGTCGAACTGCAAGCGATGATCACCTCCGCTCGTCAGCTCCGTGCCGACCATGGGCTCGATCGAAAGCTAGTGCTAAATGGAGTTCTTTATTGTCGCAACGGGTCTAAGCAAGTGGATCTGGGCGTTATCGAGAAGCTCGCCAACGTGAAGCTGGATATCCGCAACGAAGCTGCACCAAAGCTGGAGGGCGGGGTGCGTTCTACCCCGGATTTCGATCTGTCCCTTGAGCTTCCCGCGGTGGATTCCGGAGTTCAGCGTGGACGCTTGGCAAAAGAAATTGACCAGCTCCAGAAATTGATCGCCGATAAGGACCGCCAACTCACCAATGACAAATTCTTGAGCAGCGCTCCGGCGCATGTAGTGGATTCTCTGCGCGCGAAGCGAGCCGAATACGTCGCCCAACTCGAAAAAAGCCGCGCTGTTTTGAACGATCTTCGATGACTCCGTCTCAGATCGTCGAGCGCGCGCTCGAAGAAGACATCCGCTCGGGCGATGTCACCACCAATCTCTGCGTCCCGGTGGACCGAAAAGCCAGTGGCCGCTTCCTTGTCCGTGAGCCCATCGTTGTGGCCGGCACGGAACTGTTGCCGCTCATGTACGACGACATCGATGTGAAAGTGCCGAGCGGCACCTGCCTCCAAGCCGGAAAAGAAATCGCGACGGTTCGCGGGCCGGCCCAAAAGCTGCTCACGCGAGAACGCGTGGCGCTCAATTTTCTCCAACACCTAAGTGGCATCGCGACTGAAGCGCGCAAATACGTCGACGCCGTCGCCGGCACCGGCTGCCGTATTCTCGATACTCGCAAGACCATCCCCGGCCTGCGGGAACTGGAGAAGATGGCGGTTCGCGCGGGCGGGGCCACTAATCATAGGATGGGCCTCTTCGATGCGGTGCTGATCAAGAACAATCACATCACAGCCGCGGGCAGTGTTCGAGCGACGCTCGAAGCAACGCGAAACGCCAAGGTGCCCATCCAGATCGAAGTCCGCACCCGCACTGAGCTGGAAGAAGCACTCGATTGCGGCGCGAAGAGGCTGCTACTCGACAACCTCAGCCCCTCCGAAGCCAAAGATTGGATCCGGTACATCGCCGGCCGGGCGACCGTTGAGCTTTCGGGCGGCATCACTATCGACACTGTGCGCGCGTATGCCGAGACCGGCGCGGATTTCATTTCCGTCGGCGCCATCACGCACTCCGCGCGAGCCGTCGACATTCACTTCCATCTGGAGCTCGAATAACGATGGCCTTCGACCTCGCATGGGTGCGGTCACGCTTGCCCGACAGCCGCATCGATTGGCATCCCTCCATCGAATCCACAATGCTTGAAGCCAGCCGCCTGGCTGCGGCCGCATGCCACTCCGGAACCATAGTCGGCGCAGAAGAACAGACCGCGGGTCAGGGTCGCCACGGCCGCGCGTGGCACTCGGAGTCCGGATCGGGTCTGTATGTCTCGATCGTTCTGCGGCATCGATTTGCCCCCAACACGCTGCCGTTGGTGACGTTGGCGCTTGGCCTCGCCGCTCGCGAAGCGATCCTCCAGGCGACCGATCTGGTCTGTGACCTGCGCTGGCCCAATGACGTGCTTATTCAATCCCGCAAGTGCGCCGGAATTCTGACGCAACTGGAAAGCTCGGCTATCATTGCAGGCATCGGCATTAACGTGAATCATTCCACGTTCCCGGAAGAATTGACGGACATCGCGACCTCGTTGCGCCTGGCAACCCACCGGATTCATTCGCGCGAGCAGCTTTTAGTTGAACTTGCCGGAAGTGTCGACCGGTTTTGCACGCTGCTTGAAAAAGAGGGCGGGGAACCGATCTTGGCAATGTTCTCGCAAGCATCCAGCTTCGTCCACGGCCGCCGGGTATCCGTGGATCAGGGCCATTCGTCGCTCGAAGGCACTACGGCGGGCCTCAACAGTTCCGGCTTTCTGATTCTGCAACGTGACGACGGAACGAAAAACGTAATTCTGGCGGGAGGAGTACGTCCATGCTCTTAGCTCTCGATGCCGGCAACAGCAACATCACCATCGGCGCGTTCGAGGGCCGTGAGTTGATCGGCCGCTGGCGGCTTCGCACCATTCACGAGCAGACCGCCGACGAATGGGGCGTACTGATGCGCAACCTGTTTGCGCTGGCCTCGCTCGATCTGGCGCGGGTCGATGGCATCATCATCGCCAGCGTCGTGCCTTCGCTCGATGCGCCGCTAACGGGCATGGCGGAGCGATACTTCCACACCACGCCGCTATTCGTGACGCCCGACACTGATGTAGGATTGAAAGTCCTGTACGACAATCCTCGCGAAGTAGGCGCCGACCGCGTGGTGAACGGTGTGGCGGCCTACCACCGCTATGGCGGGCCGGCGGTAGTCGTCGATCTCGGAACCACCATCAACTTCGATGTTGTGTCGGCCAACGCCGAATATTTGGGCGGAATGATCTGCCCCGGCATCGGCATGTCGATCAGCGGTCTGTTTGCCAAGACGGCGCGGCTTCCCATGGTTGATTTCAGGGAGCCGGCTCGTCTGATCGGCAAAAACACCGTGAACAGCATTCAGTCCGGCCTGTACTACGGTTTCGCGGGCCTGATCGACGGAATCGTGGAGCGCGTGATCGCCGAGCTGGGTGCGAAAACTACAGTGATTGCCACCGGAGGCCAGGCGCGTTTGATCGCCCAGGTGTCGCGCACAGTGAAAGAGATCAACGAGGATCTTACGCTCGAAGGCCTGGAAATCATATGGCGCCGGAACCAGAAGACGTAGCCTGGCCTTCCAACTACTTCAATTATTTCACCGAGGTCGAGGAACATTTTCAAAAGGCGCGCGGCACCAGCCTGTTCCTGATGTCCCCGCTCGATTGGGCGCTGGTGGAAGCCTGGAAGAACGCCGGTGTTCCGTTGGAGGCGGTTCTGCGCGGCATCGACGTCGCGTTCGAGAAATGGCGCGCCGGAAAGAGCCGCATCCAAATGGTGAACTCGGTGGCCTATTGCGCGCAAGCCGTTCTGGCGGAGGCGCAGGTGATGGCGGGTCTGTCGCGTCCGGCCGAGTCGAGGAAACCGGCGTCGGCGCCGTTCAGCCTGGAAGAACTACAGGCCTATCTCCGCGCCAACGTTGCCGAGATCCGCAAACAGCCGGGCTTTGAAGAGATCGCAGCGTCTGTCGACCGCCTGGCTATGGAAGCCGAAGCCATGTATCGCGACCTGGAAAACCTCGAGCGGCGCCTCACCGCGCTCGAAGACAAGATGGTCGCGATCGCCCGTACGCATCAGACCGAAGACCAGCTTTTGGCAGCTCGAATAGACTTGGATCGCGAGCTGCGCCCGTATCGAGGCAAGATGACCGCCGATCAATTGGCCATGCTCGAAAAGCAATATCTCGAGCGGCGCTTGCTCGAATCTTCCGGTATGCCGCGATTGAGCCTGTTCTATCTCCGATAGGACTATTCACAGCTCGCTTCCATCGGCCGATATGAGTTCATAGCGCTTTTGCGCTAGTAGAGCCCTGGCTATACCAAACTGGCTTAACCAAACCAGGTCGCGAAAAAAGAGGTCCACGTCGGCGCTTAGTCGGATCTGGTCAAGGCTCGGGCATTGAAACGCTGCTCACGTCCGCCCGCCATACTCTCGCCGAATTGGGTCAGCAGGCCGAGCGCGGCCATACGTTTCTTCCCAGGTCATCGAACGCATGAAGACTATGGAAACCTCAGCGGCGGGGATCGTTCGCGCTCTGAGGGAAATTGATCGCATCGCCTTCGGAAGCGAGCTGGTGGCGCTGAATGCTAAGGTGGAAGCCGCGCACTTCGGAGAGCAGGGAGCCGCATTCGGTGTGGTGGCCGATGAAATTTCCTCGCACGCCCGCCGCTCTGAAGAAATCACGGATCGGCTGATAGGTGAGATGCAACAGCTCCGCGCTACCGTGGCGGAAACCTCCGGCGAGTTGGAAGAAATGGCGCGGATGAGCGTCGGAACGCTGGAAGCCAGCCGCGCGGAGTTGGAGCGCGCACTCCGAGAGCTAACGCGAACACACACCGAAATGGAGTCCACTTTGGAGTCCTCGGTGCGTCAAGGCCATCAGTTGGCGGACGAAATCTCGCGCTCCATCATGGCCTTCCAGTTCCAAGGCCGGGTTGCCCAACGCTTGGGGCTGGTCGCCGACCAGCTTGCGGAAATGAGAAAAGCGATTCACCTTTCCCTTGAATTCCTGACCAATGAAACTCCGGTGCTGGGCGAAACGCGCCGCAAGGAAGTGGGCGAACGCCTGGATGCTCGCTATACAATGCAGGCTGAAAGTGAGATTGCTACGGAAAGCCTTGATGTATCCCCGGGACCAGCCGCCGTCGAGTCCGATGTGGGCGGAGTGGAGCGCTTCTAACTGTTAGATCCCCGTTGGAGCCCCTAACCACAATCCGGCAATTCCCGGGGACAAACCCGCTAAGCAATGATGCACTCACACGGTGGCTAGCAGCGGAGCGGGGGCTGTCAGGCGGGTTACACCCCTCGGATGGTTCGTCCTGATTCCGCTGGTCGCCTCAGTCGCGATCAATTACATCGACCGCGACATCCTTTCAGTGGCCGGAGTAGCGCTCAGCAACGAACTGCTTCTCAAACCCCACTGCACTCGGATTCTTGCTCGGTCTTCTTTTGGACTTATGCCGGTTTCCAGATTGTCTCCGCTGCCTGATCGATTGCTTCAACGTAATCGCCGTACTAGCCGTCGGCTCCCTGGTCCTGGCAACGGCGCTCACTGGCCGTTGCTACCGGATTTTCGGCGTCGTTCGTCCTGCGTCTGCTGCTGGGGATTAGTGAATCGGTCAGTCCAAAGGGCGGGCCATGCTTGCCGCCGACGTCGATTAGACCATTGGCAAAACCGCACTGTCCCTCTGGAAAAGGTGGAAACGATCTCGGTTGGCTGGTTCCCTGGCTTTTTATGGCCCCTAAGATGCCAGCCGTCGGCCATTCCGGCTCGCGTTCCGGGCGCCAGCCTCATTGATATCTTGAAGAAAAGAGAGGCTTGGGTCACCCACGGGTGTCTGGTTCGCCGGGGCCTGGATTCGGCGAGGCGCCTCGGCTACGCTTGTCCGCAAGACTTAGCAGTACTGCTGCTGCCATCAGCGGTCGCGGCCGGCCAGGTGACAGCAATGTCCCTGCTGATTCTGGCGTCCTTTGTTTTCGGCATGTACACCGCGAATCTCTTTGCCGGCATGTGGACGGGAATCCAGAACGGGGTGGGCAATCTGGCGGGCATCGTGGCGTCGGTGGTGACGGGGTTCATAGTCGAGCGTACAGGTGGGTTCTACTTTGCGTTCGTATGGGTTCGCATACTGCTACTGGTGGGGGCGTTTTCTTTCCTGGTGATCATTCGGAAAGTGGCCTCGGTTGTATGGACCAATTCGGCCGAAGATAAAAATGCATGGGGAGCGATTTCTTCTGGATCATTCTAGAGAAGTTATGGTAGTATCTTGCCAGGGAAACCTTTTGCCGAATCAGAGCGTCCTTCGAAGTGGCGCCATATCCAGGTTCCCTATCCCTCCTCCGGCGACATTCCGAGTTGAGTTAGGCAATCTGAGGTGCGAAAGTACTTCGGGCTGCCGGCCGGTGAGCATCTTCCTCCGAGTGCTCACCGGTTTATAAACCGCCACCCTCAGAATCCGGCTGCTTCAGTTTTATGCCGTGCGTCCGTTTTGCGGTCTAATGCCGCGCGAAGGCCAACCTGTGCCCGGTGACTCCCTGGATATTGCTCCAGCGCGCGGCGGAATGCCGACTCGGCTTCCGGTAGCTTGCCATTCTTAAGCGCCGCCTGGCCCAATGCCTCCAGTACCGGCCGCGGATAATAGGGCGGCTCCGAGTACATCATATGGAGTTCCATGTTGGCTGCTTGATCCAGCTTCTTCAGGCCGGGTTCGAGCTTGCCCTCGGCCAGTTTCAAATGGCCGTCCAGTTCTTCGCGAGCAATTTCGAGGACTTCGGGAACCGGCATCTTCACCTTTTCCTTGTATTCGGTGAGCGCTTCCTCCATCAGCTTGGCCTCGGCTTTGGCCTCGGTCGCGTTCCCCTTGGCAGCGTAAGCCAGCGCCACGGCCCAATGCCGCCAGGCTTGCTCGCGCGGCTTATCGTAGACCGGCAGCGTCTTACCGTCCAGAATTTCGTCCCAGCTTTCAGACTGTACTAAAGTCCGTAGCATCGCGAACCAGCCTTGCCGATAGGCGCTGGTGAATCCGTCCACCGATGCCAGCTCGCGTGGGTTTTCTTTGAAACCGAGCAATTCGCGCGCGGCGCCTTCGGCCTTGTCGTACTGGCCTTGAAAGGAGTACGCGGTTGCCAGATAGTGGACGTTGTGGCCGTGATGGCCGGTCCCATACAACCGGTCAGCCTGGATGTAGCCCCGTTCGTTTTCGGCTGCCGCGGCGAACGACTTCGCCGCATCTTCCCAGCGGCCGGTCTGCGAATAAATATGACCGGGCATGTGAAGGGCGTGTGGAATGTTAGGAACCAGCTCAGCGTAGCGCTTGCAACTCGGCCAGGCGTCTTTGGCGAACGTGGCGCCTTCGAACCCGTGAATCACGTAATGGTGGACGCCGGGATGATCGGGGGCCTTCACCAGTAGATCGCGCAGGATGGCCACCGCTTCCATGGAAGTCCCGCGTGGAGTTTTGTCTGGTAGAGTGAACCCGCGCATCAGATGCAGCGCAAGATAGGTTCTGGCTTCCACCTCGTTCGGATATTGCGCCACGATCGCGCGCAAGCCCAGGATGTACGCCTCATCCTGATCTTTTACTTTTGGATCACGCCGGGCGACGATGGAGGCGATGTAGAGTTTCTCGAGCGGAGTCGCTTTACCGGGAACCTGGGCCAATTCATCGGCGCGGCGGGCAGCCTCGGAGGCTCGCGAGGCGGCGCGATATGGATTCCCCTTGCCGAAAACTTTTTCCGCGCTGTCCAGCTGGAAGCGCGGGCGGTAGTCGCCGGCCGCTACCATCGCGATGCCCCATTGCGGCATCGGCGCGTCGGGATCGAGTTCGGCCGCCTGGCGGAACGATCGCTCCGCTTCCACCGACCAGAAGGAATGCAACTGCGCCACGCCCTGGTCGAAGAACTGCTGTGCCTTGGGATTCGACGTAGTGATAGGGAAGTGGACGTCGCCTTGCCCAGTCATCAGCTTGGCAGGCAGCGACGGCGCTACGCCGCTGGGGGGTGGTACGCACAGGTCGGGCTGCTTGCTTTGCGCGAACAGGGCGGAAGTGGCCAGCAACAACAGGGCTGCAGATTTCATGGGACTCCTTCTTCGGTTTATCGTACCGCAACACGATGAAGAGCGCAGACAATGCTGGCTGGAACGCCGTATCGATCGATTTCGTCCATCCCGCACCAGGCCACTGCGGGCGCTTCCTCCGTACACGCGATATCGCTCGCTTCCGCATCCAGTCTGAAGATCAAATCGTGATGCAGGTGAAATGGCTCGCCTTTATGCGCCGGGATTCCATGGACATCCATCCCGGCCAGGCCCGCGGTGTTTGCGGGCACGATCCGCACCGCAGTCTCTTCCACTGCTTCGCGCCGGGCTGCGTCGCCCAAGGTTACATCGCTCGCTTCGACATGCCCGCCCGGCAGGAGCCAGCGGCGTAGACGATGATGATGCACCAGTAGAACGCGCCGGCCATCCGGATCGAGCACCAGCGCGGTGCAGGTGATGTGTCCGGGATGAAACTGATCGCGCGAGAAGGGAGCTGGAGTATGTTCGAGCAGAGCCAGAATCAGCTCGCGGCTTTTTTCTTCCTCTGGAGATGCGGCGAAGCTGGTAGCCAAGCTGACGGCTTCGTCGCGGGAAGGCATTGCCGTTTAGAAATCGATCGCCGCCAGCACTTCCGAGGGCCGCTTGTCGAAGGCGCGGCAAATCGCCAGCAGGCTTTCGACGCTGGGCAGGTTCGCGCCCCGCTCGATGGAGCTGATCTGCGAAATGCTCAGCTTGGTGGCGGCGGCCAGGTCTTTGAGCGACCAGTCCCGCTCCACGCGCAGCATCTTGATCTGATGGCCCAGCCGCTCGCGCAGCCGGTTCTGGGTCATGCGGCCGAATCCGAATTTCTCGATCGCGTTCAGCAGCGTCTGGCGAAGCTGCGCGAGCGAGAATGGCTTGGAGATGTAATCGAACACCTTCATCTTGAAGGTGGCGCGCATGTCTTCGAGCGATGGATAGCCGGTGATGATGATTACGCACAGGCCCGGATAAGCGCTCTGCAGTTGCTCCAGAACCTTGTCGCCTTTGAACTCGCCCATCTTCATGTCCAGCAGAACGATGTCCGGCAGGCGCTGCTCACAGGCCGCGAAAAGGCCGGCCGGATGGGCGAAAGTTCGAATGACGTACAGCCCGTCATCTTTGAGCGCGTCTTCGAGATAATTGCAAAAATCGAGGTCGTCGTCCAGGATGGCCAGATCCACGAATCCATTCGGGTTTTGAGTCTCGGTCGGCTGATCGGAAATGGTCTTGATGCTCATGCGTGGCTTGCCACTCGCCGCGGCTCGGAAACCGGCAACGCGACCTCGAGACACGCGCCGCCCTCGACGCGATTGGAGGCGGCAATAGTGCCGCCGTGCTGATGAACGATTCCCTCGGCGACGGTCAAGCCCAAACCGGTTCCGTTGGCGTCCAGCCGGCTGGAGACGAACGCTTCAAAAATATCCGGCAGCACGTCGGAAGGAATGCCCGGCCCATCGTCTTCCACCGTAACCGAGATCCAGGATTGCGCATTGCGGCTCAGATGTCTCGAATTAACCGCAATCTTACCGCAAGGACGAATGGCGTAAAGCGCGTTGCGCAATAGGTTGACGAAGACCTGGATCAGGCGATCGGAATTGCCGGTCACCACGTCGCCGGCCCCCACCAGATTCTCGAAATGCGCGCCGGCGGCCTTTTCGTCGATGGCGACCAGGCTCCAGGCGTCGTCGATCAAGTTGCGCAGCGGAACCGGTTCCAGATGTTGCTTGCGGACCCGCGAGAAATCGACCAGGCTCTCGCTGATCTTGCGAATCCGCTGCGTTACGCGCAGCATGCGGGCCAGGCGCTCCAAAGTTGCGGGATCGCGCGTAGTTTCGGTGAGCTTCTCAATGGAGCCCTGCAGCACTGTCAGTGGCGTATTTAATTCATGCGCTACGCTGGCGCTGAGCAGCCCCAGGCTCACCAGGCGATCCTGCGCTTCCAAGCGCCGCAAAGCTTCTTCCAGTTCGTCCTCGCGCTTGCGAAGATCGAGGATGGTGGCGTTGCGCGACCGCATGATTTGCCCGATCTCGTCGCCCAGGATCAACTGCTCATCGATGATCTCCTGCTCGCGGTTGCCGTGCTGAGTGGCCTGGTCGGCGTTCAACATGAGCCGCAGCGGTCGGTAGACATACAGCGGCATGATGGTGGTCTCGAGCGCCAGCACTGCAAGAATGTAGATCCCGCCCAGCACGATAAAGAAGTTGGTTTTGGCTTGCTCTGGCAGATAGGGGTACAGCGCGAAGTACACACCCACGGCCAGAATCGTGAAAAACAGATTATGCAGCACCATCAACTTGGGCCGCACCTTGAGATCGCCGAACAGTTTGGCGGCGCTTCCCGGAGTGCGCACCGGAACCGGGACTCCAATGGAGTTACTTTGAGGCAAGGCGGCTGGCTCCTATCAATATGATTCTTCCACAGGTGGAGCAGCCGGGGTATGGCCCACTGGTTTTTCGTCTAGACTCTAATTTTTCGAACTATAGCACTTAGTGTTATAATAACCTCAGAGCTCTTTCGGTGGCAATTCTGGGTCGGGGAGATGCGGACGTTCAAGAACAAGGCATTCGTACGTTTTGCGAAGAAGGCCGAGATCGGCGATGGCGAGCTGTGCGAAGCGATCCGCGGTGCCGAACGAGGATTGATTGGCGGATTTGCGAAGAACGAGATGGACAACATAAGGAATGACGAATTGGTTGCCCTGAAGAAGCTCGCATCCGAATTATTGGCCTTCGATGACAAGACGATCGCGCGAGTGGTCGCGTCCGGAAGATTATAGAGGTGATGTGCGATGAGAAAACAATACCGTAGTCCGCTGATGGCTTCGATCCACGAAACTGCGGAAGGCTTACATGCCGCCGGAGTCATGGACAAGCGCACAATGCGCGAATTCGATGACCTGTGCCTGACGCCGGTACGTCTGCTCAAGCCCAAAGAAATCCGCGCGCTTCGTCTGCGAGAAGGAGCCAGCCAAGCGGTCTTCGCCCGTTATCTCAATGTGACGACAGGTTTGGTCAGCCAATGGGAGCGCGGCGAAAAGCATCCGCAAGGAGCATCGCTCAAACTTCTCGCTCTAGTCGCGAAAAACGGGCTTCAAGCCGTGGCATGACCGCTCGGGCGCAGATCGGCGCCTGGCGAGATGAGTACCATGGCGAACGGCCCCCCAGCAGTCTGGGTTATCCGAGCGCCCTAGCGGCCCTGAGGCTGGACGTACACTTTCAAAATCATATCGCTCGGCTTGGTTGGAACCGTGCCGGCATTGTACGGCGTCGAAGTCTTGCTGTAGGGAAATCGGTAAGGATACGCCCGGATGCCGCCATAAATGTAGCCCACCATTGTTTTGGTCCGCGGCAGGCGCTCGAAATCAAGAATATTGGTGGACGGATGAGCACGCCCAACTTCAGGCGCCGGGATAAAGACCGCGTCAGTTCCCAGGAACCCGGGCAGGAAGCCGGGATGAACAACTTCGGTAGTCGCTTCCCGTCCCGCCGCCATTACCGTTCTGATCGTTGAAATTTGATCGCTCCATTGCAGCCCGTCCAGATAAGCTCCTTCGGTCTTACTGCCGATCCTCGGATTTTCTACGAAAGCGGCCGACACTGGATCCCACCAGAACCTGCTGATTCCTCCAAAGAATGTCGAGTACATGGTTTCGGTGGATCGGTCGTACATCAACAACCGGGCGCACGAGTAAGCGTTCATTTTCTGTTCGAAGCCGGAGTCGACAACCGGCTCGGAATTTTCAAAGAGATAAACCGGCTTGCTGTAGCTCAACTGCGTTTCAGGCGTAAACACTCCACCGTATGCCGCCAAGCCCAGGCCTTTCGGCGACAGAAATTGAGTCACGTTCAGATCGCGCCGGTGAAACTCGGTCTCATCCCGATACGTATGAACCAGGTGGACGCTCAGTCCACCGCCTGGAGTCACGACAATCTTCAGCTTTCGAATTTCATTCACATAAGTCTGCGAGACCTCTTCCGCGTTATGCTCTGCACGACCTTCGAAAGCGGTGTAGCTGCCCGTAAACACGTGCCCCATGACCAGGTAAAAACAATCGCCAAGCTTTACCAGCTCGCCGCCCGCCGACTGGACCAATGGCGTCGAGGCGAACACGATGCTGGACGCCGGCAGATGGCCCTCCATCACGCCGTCAATCAACCGCGGCAAGTCGATCTGGGAGATCAGAGGAAACGTCAACCATTGGCCGCGATGATCCTGGCCGTAGCCGCCGCAAATGTACAGCTTTGGTCCGTCCTGGAAATAGAGCTGTCCGGTCGACGTCCATTGATCTTTCACTGCGGCGAGGCTTCCCGGCAGCGCCTCGACCGGGAGACGATAAGTTCGCGCCGGTCTGACCGTTGTATCCACCACCCAGACATCGCGATTCGCGTCGGTCCGCAAAAATTCGGCAGGCCCGCCGCCGACGCTGTGATACCCGGCCATCCTTCCACCGATGAATACCCAGCGCCCTTTCCATTGCGCAAACGAAAAAGACTGGACGCGGGGAGCGCCCGCAAATTCGCTGCTGGCGTCTTCGGACGCATCGATCGTGAAGGGCAGTTTCGTCGCCGGGAGGGTGGCCAAAAGTAAGGCGAATGTCGGAAGCTTGGTCATGTTGCCAGGGTTGAAGCCTCGGCGGCCAAAACGTCACACATTTCGCGGAAGGAACGGCTCTTCCGGCTTTCACGGGCGCGCGCGACAAATCCCGTCATATTCGCCACCGCGAAACTGATCCCGTTGAGATTGCGGGCAGGGGTGATTCCAGGCAAGGGCCTCGGATAACCGGAGGCCAGAAAATACGGAGTGCCATCGGCTTCGGCCACGCGATAACGATCCCGCGGCAGAGCCCAATCCACCTCCACGCCGATCACTCCTTGGAGAATGCCCGGCAACACCGGTTGCGGGCCCGCGCTCCGCGCTGAAACCAGTAGTAAGCCCGCCGGAGCAGCGCGCTCCACCAGCCCTTGCAGTTCGTCCCGACGATCGAAGTTCGAAGTCCCCAGGCTGAGGTTGACGATATCCATCCGATTTTCGATGGTCCACTCTATCGCTCGAATCAAACGATCCGACGTCGCGCGCAAAGTGGCTCCAAACAACTTCAGAGCGTAATACTCCGCGTCCGGGGCTTTCTCCTGAATCGCTGCGGTAACGGCTGTTCCGTGGCCGACAGGATCTTCCTCGGAAAGTTCCTCAGCCGCCGGGTCAATGACGACGCGGTGAGTCGGAGCGGAGATGTGCGGGTGCCGGAGGTTGACTCCGCTGTCGATCACTGCGATTTTCAGACCACGACCGCTACCGGCCATCATCGACTGGCGAGCGTAATTAGGTTGGTGGTGGTGTCCTTATTCAGGTAAATGACCTTGCGTGATTCCAGCGTCTCGGCATCGAAGATTTCGAGCGTCGATCCCGCGCCGTACATATATAGCTTCTTGCCCGTCCCCCCCACGGCGAATCGGAAGGTCGGCCGCGACTCAAATTCCTTCTTCTTGATGACGTCATGTTTTTGCAAATCCCACACCCACCACTCCGTCAAGCGGTTCGCGCCCGTGCCGATTTTCGGCATCACCGAGTAGCCGCGCTTGTGATCCGGCGAAACCTGGAAGCCCATCATGGGCAGCATGGGTCCAATCGGGAAGTAGTCGACCTTGCGGCTAAGTAAGTTGATCTTCGCCAGGCCTAGGGTGCCTTTGTGCACGATCTCGTCCACCGACGTGAATACGTTAGTGACTGTATCCGGCTCATCGAATGAGTCCTCATTTGCCGCCAGCCGATACGGGGTCGCGCCCGGATACTCGGGTTGCGCCAGCGAAATCGTATCTACCTGCTTGAACGTCGCCAGATCGAAGACGACGACATCGTCCTGAAAGACATACAGCAGCTTGCCGTCCGGCGAGACCTTGTAAGTGGCATTGAATCCGAACCCTTGGTCCATATCCTGGGGGAAGGGCCACGCTTTCGCAACCTTCTTCTCTTGAAGATCGATCGCTACAAACTGCGGCGGTTCGATTCGATATTGATCGATGTCCTTCACTACCACGCGCATGGTTGTGTAGATGTAGCGGCCATTCGGATCCACCGCCAAGCCGGAGAATCGTGTGTTGCTTCCCACATTGATCCGATCCGGCGCATTGCCCTGTAAGCGCAGATGAGTGTTCGGGTCGGCGATGCTGAAAGTGCTCAGCACCTTCCGCGCCTCCAGGTCGACGGTCTCCACGAGCATCTGAGTGGTGAAAATGTACAAGGTCTTTCGATCCGCCGAGAGGGCCGTGGTGCGCGGGATCCCTTCCAGCGGCAGTTGGTCGACGACCTCTTCCTTGTCCTCATCGATGACCAGAAGCTTTTTGTCGAGCGTGCCGATATACATGAGCGGGCCGGCCAAAGCAGCCTGACCGGAGATCATCCCGGCGATCGCGACGTTCAGCAGAATAGGTACGAGTTTTTTCATGCCAGACAACTCCGTTTACGGAAATACGATGTCGATGTTGCGCCAATCGTTCGCGGCCGAGGCGCATTTATCCGTCCAGTCAACTGCGTTGTTTAAATGATCGGGTACCTGCGCCGGCCAGCCGCAGCCCAGGTGGCAATCAAAGAGATCGCGCTCCACCGGTTGGCAAAGACCGGCAGTGCCGCCGGAAGAATCCACCTCCCAGCCTGGTGTGAAGTTCAGCGTGCAACCCATCGGATAGTAAACCTTGCCTTCGCCTCCACGGGCCTGGAGGGCTTGAACATCCGCATTGACGGCATTTACAGCCCGTTCCATCTTTCGGGCTTTGCGATTAATAGCTTTCAAACTCATCGTTTGGCTCCTGTCGAAGTCAGTTTTCGCTAAAACGGTCCAAGAACGACGGATTCCGGACGGCAATCTCTCCGTAAATCCGCAAACAAAGATCATTCCAACCACGGATCCAATCGCAATAGTGCAGATTGGCCGCGGCTGTATTTCCATAGTGAATAAATGCCTCGTGGTAGCAGCCACCGGAGCAGACTGGCCGCGCCCAACAGGTGTGACAGTCAAAGCGCGCGCCCAAGTGGTGTGTCTCGAGAAATTGCGAACGGGCTGCATGATCGATGCCGCCCTGCTTTACATGTCCCATTTGCCCGACTGGTGAGTCGACAAAACGATGGCAAAGATTGATGTCGCCGGCCGTACCCACACCCAGCAACCCCAGCCCCGCGCCGCACGGATACGCCTTGCTGATGCCTGAATGCAGCTCCTTAATGGTATCGTTGGCGTTGGTGAAGCCGTGCTGCCGGCCTTCCACGGCCCGATCGCGATATTCCCAGGCCAGTTCCTCGAACCCACCCAGGATACTGCTCATCTTTTGAGTTCCAATGCTGTAAAGACGATCCGGATTGGCCGTCGCCGGCGAGAATCCAACGGCGCCGAACCCGACTTCCCGCGTCAGATGTTCATAGATCCGCCGCACATGCGAAACTCCGGAGCTGAGTGTCACGCGCGCGCCGATCGAGTTGGTACGGTGGCGCTGGAGAAGCATCTTGATTTTCGGGACGATGACGTCGTAGCTTCCTCGCCCGTCGTGGAACACACGCATCTGGTCATTGAGTTCGCGATCGCCGTCAATGCTGACTGTGACGCCGATCCGATGCTCGGAAAGAAAATCGACCATTTCCTCGTTGAGCAGTGTGGCGTTAGTCGTGAGGCTGAACTCGACGCGCTTGGCAGCCTCCGCCGATTTTCGCTTCGCGTAATCCACGCTGGACCGGAGCAGCCGGAAATTCAGCAGCGTCTCGCCTCCAAAAAACGTCACATGGATCGCGGGCCGGTCGGCTGACTCGCGGATCAGCATGTCGATGGCCGACTGCGCAATATCCTCTTCCATGTACTTCGGTTTACCTTCGGTCTTGCTGATCTTGTCCTCGCTGTATTCGTAACAGTAACCACAGGCGAGATTGCACTGGTTGGTAACGTTGAGGACGATCCGCTGCAGCGGAAAAGTCCGGCCTGGAATGGTGGGAGTTTCTCGGACAGCTTCGCCCCGGGAAACAACCTCGGATTGTTCCAATTCAACCAAAGCCGCCTGGATCTGGCGCCTCTCGTAGCCGCGCGCCAACAGGAGTTCGATCAACTGTTCGGGCATGCGTTCCCGCTCGCCCAGGAGATCGGTGACCTCGCGGCCGATGTTATCCAGCGCGAAAATCGCGCCGCTCGGCACAAGATAGAGAAATCGCGACTCCGCCGCGTCAAACGCGTGATACTCGCGCAGCCGGTATGGCGGAGACTGCGTCAGGACGGCCGCGGCGCTCATTGTCCAACCTCGGGCTGATCGTAGCGAACGTACACCGGAACAGTCACCACCAGATAAGACCGGGCTTTCATCGCTGCGCCTCCAGGAGTGTCGTAGGTAGCCGATACCCAGACATCGCCCCAGTTATTGGTCGGATAGTTGTTCGCCTGTTTCTTGCGCTCCGGGTTGGGACCTTCCAGGCTCGGAGTGAACAAGCCCGAGTCGTTGAGTTTGCCTACGAAATTGATGTCATCGTCGCCTGGCGTAGACACAAACTCCTCCATCGACCAGCGCGCAGCAACCGGACCGAGCGGAATGTCGTCGGCCGTCTGGGCCTTGCCGTCGGGACCAGCCGCATAGGCGACCGCTTCGAACTGAGCGTACTGCTTGGCTGCGATCGTGCCTCCGAGCCGCGCCATGCTGGCATCCGGCAGCACCTTGATATATGCGATCTTGTCGTAAACGGCGATGGCTCGTTCTGCGGTGGAGCGCGCTAGCGAGATATCGCGAATGCCGGTCGCCAGACCCGAAACCGCCTGGACTTCGATAGTCGCCATCGTCGCTGTTTTTCGAATGATGCGTTTCACGGTGATTCCAGTGCCAAAATCGAAATCGGCCGGCTTCATGTCGGCCGGAAAATTGACGCCGTAGACACGCATTTCGGTGGTCGACGGAGACTGGAGCGAGAATGCGCTGGCCCCCGCCAGGATCGGCTGCGTCCCAATGCGTACCAGGTGAGCGTCGATTCCGAATTCTTCGTAGCCGCCCCAGAACCAACGGCCATCCATGCTGTTGGCATCGCGCGAGACGAACAAAGCTTCTCGCCATTCGGTGGGATTTGACCCCGGATCGGCGGACACTGCTCCCTTCGCGCCGCCGCCGGTTCGGCCTCGCCAGCTATAACCGGTATAGACGATGCTTTTGCCAGTTCGTGATAAAGTGATTCCGCTGGTGGCGTATTCGATGTCGGTCTTGGTCGTGAATTCGTCAGGCGCTGCTCCCGGCTCGATTGTCACGGTTCCGAAAACGCGGCCTTTCCCCTGCTGATAACCAATCAGCAGCCACTTTCCCGCCAGCTTGGGGGCTCGCATCACTGCTTTCCAGGAGGCCCATTCGGGCGTCATCAGAGGCTGAGCTTTGGCCAGATACTCCACCGCCACATCCGCGGGATATTTACCGTCCGCTCGAAACGGAATCGGCAGCGGAGGTGGAGGTACGACGGCGGGGTTGTTGCCGGTCGGAGACGACATCGCGACCGGCTCTGCGGGCTGAGGGCCCCTCGGGCGTCTGGGGTGAAATGTGTTTTCAGCTCCCGGGAACAATCCGATGTGCATCGCGATCAGCTTGTCGTAGTCCTCGCGTGTGCGCCGCTGCGTCAGCACGCGTCCAATGGTGTGGCAGTAATTGCATGTGTGTTGCAGAGCTTCCGCGGGAATCTTGTCGCTCTGATCGCGGAACATCCGATGCTCGGCCTCCCAGAAGACCGGCTTCTCTTCCTCGGGCGCCAGTCCATTATTCGTGCTGAGGTACTTGAGGATTTCCCGGGCCTCCTCCGGCTTGATTACTAAACCATTCAGCCGGATCATGCGCTTGATGGATTGTTCCCAAACCTCCGGGGTGGTTCGGATGTAGGAGAGGCGCCGCATCATTCCGCTGGCATCGCGCTGATGGCATCCACCGCATTTGGTGATGGTGAGCTGGTGATCGATGGGTATTCCAGGCGTGGGCTTCCCCTCGTCCGCGCGGATAGAAACTGCTCCAATCAAAACCAAAAAAGCTGCATACCCGAGTTTGGTTGCACGAAGCATGTCGCAATTCCTTTCTAAAGCTGAAACCGGGCCGCGGCCAGAGTTTCTCCGGACGGGCTCCATCCGCCGCCGGCGGGTTGGAAATCGTTCCGAATGCCGATCCGGGCGTTTACGCAATGTACAGGGATGCAGTGTCCGAACTTGGACTTAGAACTAGCTCGTAACTGACGGGGTGCGAGCCTGACGTACATCTAGGCTCGTCGATCCTTCTGGTATCGACTTGCGCGATATTACCATTCGTTGCCCACTCTGTCAACCCTCAAAATCACCCTCTATTAAGTCAATAATAACGGGGCTCTTCCGGGAAGGCCGATTGTGTTGAGCCTTCAGTGAATGTTACACTCGTCCGGTAGACGCAGGAAACTGAGTCCATGCGGAAACCTAGGGAGAGCGACAGTTTATCGGGCGAAGCGTACGTGATCGTGCGTGAAAGGATTCTCCGTGGCGAGCTCGCCATTGGGCAGGTCATTTCGCGCCGCAAGCTCGCCGCCGAACTCGGCATGAGCTTCCTGCCGGTCTCGGAAGCTCTCCTGAGGCTGGAGCACGAAGGCTTGCTGGAGAGCCGTCCGCGTGCCGGAACCCGGGTTCGCGTGCCGACCCGGGAAGACGTGATGGGCCATTACGTGGTCCGCGAGGCTCTGGAAGTGCAGGCCGCGATGCTCTTCGCCGCGGTTGCCAATCCGGAAAAACGCTCCGAGCTTTTGAAGCTCGCCGAGCGCGTGGATGCTTTGTCCGTCCAGTCGGATGGCAATCGCTTCATTTACCTAAGCCTGCACGAGAAACTGCATCGCCGGATCGCCGAATCGGCCCGCTGCCCGGCGTTGTGCGACGCCATCGACCAGACTTCCGCGCTGGCCTCGACTTGGCTCTGCGCGGTGCGCGTGCCTTCAACGGACTGCCCGCCGCAGCGTCATCAGGATTTGGTGAAAGTGCTGGCGTCGGGCGACCCGGCCGCCGCCGCTGAAGCGATGCGCGACCATATACGCTCCAGCATGGAAAATACGATCCAGCGCCTGGAGCCGTACTTCCGCCTGCGAAAGAAATACGCGGGCACGTTCTCGCGTACCGGCAAGACACAGTACTCTGTCGAATCGCTGGTGGCGGCCGGCGCTGTGCCAGGCGAAGCCGCTTCCGTCTAATTCTGCGCAGCGGGCCCGTCGGCATGCACGGGGACCGGCTGCCCAATGTACTTCTCGAACCACTCTGTTTCGCGCTTCATCTTGTCCAGAATATGGAGCGGCTCGGTGAACCCATGATTCTCGCGCGGATAAACCACCATCTCCACCGGCACATTGTTTTTCTTCAGGCCCATGTATAGTTCCTGCGCCTGGCTGATCGGCACGCGCGTATCGGCGGCGCCGTGCATGATCAAAGCCGGCGTCTTGGCCTGCTTGATGAATGTCATCGCCGAAGCGCGGCGATACGCTTCCAAGTCGTTCCAAGGCATCTCGCCGAAATAGCCTTCCAGCACGCGCTGTAGATCATTGGTGGAATACATCGAGAACATATCAGTGAGGCCCGCGCCCACCATCACCGCCTTGAAGCGGTTGGTCTGCGTGAGCGTCCAGGCCGTCATGTAGCCGCCGTAACTCCAGCCGCTTTGCCCCATGCGGTCCGGATCCGCGATGCCGCGCTTCACCAGCTCATCGAGGCCGGCCTGGATATCCTGATAATCCATACCGCCCCAATCCTTGAGATCGGCCAGCTGGAACTTTTCGCCGTAGCCCGAGCTGCCGCGAATGTTCGGCATGAATACCGCCCATCCCCGGCCGGCCCACACATGCGGGTAACCGTTGCCGCTGTGCGGAAACGCCTGCGACCAGACGCCCGAAGGTCCACCGTGAATCGACGCGATCAGCGGGACGCGCTGCCCCGCTTGGTAGCCGACGGGATAAAGGAGAATGCCCTCGATCTCCATGCCGTCTTTGCCGCGCCAGCGAATAACCTCGCTGCGGCCTAGCTCCAGTTGCGCGACTTGCGGATTGTGATCGGTCACGCGCTCGGCGTCAAACTTAGGAAAGGACGAAACATAAAGATCGGGCGCATGCTGGAAATCGCTGCGTGTGAAGGCAACGCGGTCCCCGGCGCTCGACAGGCTGAAGCTATTGATCACCGCTTCATCGCGCGTGATGGCCTGGGGAACGCCGCCCGAAGCCGCAACGCGATAAATCTGAGCTATGGTGTGATGTTCGCTACGGAAGTAGATCGCCGAGCCGTCTCGTGTCCACTGGACTTGCGTCACGCTGGAATCCGGATCGGAAATCAACTCTCGGGGAGCGTCTCCTTCGGCCGAAATGACATAAAGGCGCATCACGCCGAGCACGCCATTGCGCATGTCGCGGCTGTTGAACGCGATCGATTTTGCATCCGGCGACCAGCGCGGATCTTGATCCGGGCCGGCATTCTCGAACAATTTCCGCAGCGTGCCGGAGCCATCTGCTCGCGCAATATAAATGTCGCTCAGCGATCCGTCATCGGCCTTCGGAGTGGGCCTCGAAACATAGGCCAGCCGCGTGCCATCGGGCGACCATTGCGGATCCGCCAGCACCGCGTCGGATTTCACGATCTCGCTGGCCTTCTTCGATTCCACCTCGATTACCCACAGGTGCGAGTAACGATAATCGTGATCCACTACCCGCGCGTCGTCCTTGTCCTTTTGCTTTTTCTCGTCGGCATCGCTGAGCGGGACCTGCGCGACGAAGGCGATGCGCTTTGAATCCGGTGACCATTGAAACGCCGTGACCCCGCCCTTCGCTTCCGTGAGAGCTTCCGCTTCGCCGCCAAAGGTCGGCATCACGTAGATCTGCGCGCGAGGTCGTTCTCCGGCCGCGGAAGACGGCGCCGAACCCGTCGAAGCGCCCCGCGATCCGAGAAACGCAACCGACTGCCCGTCCGGCGACCATTCCGGCGACCGGTCGTCCTTCCCGCTGGTGAACTTGCGAGGCTTCGCCACGCCCGCGATGGGAGCGCCCGCCGGAGCGATCCAAATTTCGTTGTGCCCCAAATCGTCCTTCAAATCCGGATAGGCCAGTTCGTACAGCACCATCTTCCCGTCCGGCGAAATCCTGGCATTGTTGACCGATTTCACCGCCATCACATCGTCCGGTGTCATCGGCCGCTTGGTTTGAGCCAGCACCGTCGCCAGCGAAAGAAGTGCGATCGTGAGAGTTTTCACAGTTGCTCCATGGTTCCATAGCCACAGTACTGAAGTTGGGTACTCACAGCAACTGGCAGGCCTCATCGAACTCCAGCCGGGGATTGCGCGGAAAAAGCTCTGAAGCATCGCCGTATCCGAGGTTGCAAAGGAAGTTCGACTTCACCGTCGTCCCGGCGAAGAACTCTGCGTCCACTTTGGAATTATCGAAGCCCGACATGGGACCACAATCCAGCCCGAGAGCACGCGCGGCGATTATGAAGTAAGCGCCCTGGAGCGTGCCGTTGCGGAAGGCGGTGGTCTCGGCGAGTTGCGGCGAGTTGGAGAACCACTCGCGAGCAGCCGGATTGTTCGGAAAAAGCTTCGGCAGTTTCTCAAAGAATCTCAAGTCGTATGCCAGGATGGCCGTGACGGGCGCCTTCATGGTCTTGTCCAGGTTGTTGGGAGACAGGGCGGGCCGTAGTCGCTCTTTAGCCTCGGGCGTGCGAAGGAACAGAATTCGCGCGGGCGAGGAATTGGCGCTGGTCGGTCCCCACTTCATCAGATCGTACACCTGGTGCAATAGATGATCGCTCACTGGCTTATTGAGCCATACGTTGTGGGTGCGAGCCGTGCGAAACAAGATGTGGTGTGCTTCGTCGTTCAATTGGGGCATGCTTTCTCCGTGATGGATAAAGATTAAGGGTAGCGCGGCAGCCGCGGCGTTTGAAAAAGCGTCCGAGCGAGATAGAACAGTTACCGACCTACTCCTTTACGCCAGTTGCAGCCGCTTGAGCTTCAACCGGTCGGCGCGGACGTGAGCGAGATCGTATTGCGCCTGTTGGACAAGCCAACTTTCGGCACTCCCGCCGAAGACCTTGGACAAACGTACGGCCATTTCGGGCGATATTCCGCGCCTCTCGTTCACCAATTCCGAAAGCGTGGTACGCGTGACCCCGAGGGCGGCGGCGGCATCTGTGATGCTCAAGCCCAGAGGTTCAATGCACCGACGCAACACGAAACCTCCGGGGTGAGGCGGGCTCTTCATAGGCATGGCACAATTCCTCTCAATGGTAATCCAGATAATCGACGTCGAAAGCGTCGCGGTCCGCAAAGTGGAAAGTCACCCGCCAGTTGCCGCGAACCCTCACCCCCCAAAATCCTTTGAAATCGCCTTTGAGCGGATGCAACCGAAAACCAGGCACATCCATATCAGCCACTGCGCGACTGCGTCGAGCTTCGCGAGAATATCGCGCAGCGTAACAACGTGTTCAGCGATCACGCCGAGCGGGTCGTCGTCTTCGTAGAGGCGTTTCAGCCCTTGTGGCGTATCGACCTTATCATCCTGTCCCGTGCGCGTTACGTTACGGATGTCCAGCAGCGCGTTTCAAAACCTACACGTCTCGGTCTCGTCCGGGCTGCTTACTCAAACCACGCCTCGATTTCATTGCTTCCAAATGAGACCTTGCCCGGTGGGCAGTGATAGCACCTCGACCCCACGGGAGCCGGCCGCCTCGTCGATTGCTTTCGCCAATGCATCGTACCCATAGGCTGCGTAGTCATCCAGCAACACCACGCCGCCGGGCGACAGCTTGTCCCAGAAATACTCGAAGGCCGCGCGTTCGGGACGAGCGCAATTCATATCCAGGTGAAGGAACGCGACTTGGTCCACCTTCAGTTGTTCAAGCACGTCCGGAACTACGCCTTGCACAATTTCGGCGTTCGGCCATTCTGCAAAGTTGGCGCGCGCAAGTTCCGGGTCAACAATGTACGCTCCCTTCGCCATGGCGTCCTCCGCCACTTTCATTTGCCCTTGCTCCACCTCTTCATCCGAATACTGCGATAGCACCGGACCGCTAAACGTGTCGATGAGATAGAACACCTTCTTAACGCGCTGCCATTCAAGCCGCTGCATGATCGCGGAACTCATGAATCCCGCATTGACACCACACTCCACAAAGTCGCCAGGAACGTGGACAGCGGATCTCGCCGCCCACAGCGCGACATGCATACGCCACTCGATCTTCGGGTCTACTCCCCGGCTGGCCTGGACCCCACGCTGATAGGCGGCTTTGAAATCGGGGTCATGCGCGAAACGTGAGTTGTGAAACGTGAATATGCCGTCTCGCGCGTAGACTCCGCGCGTTCGTGAATTGAACACGACATATCCCGCTGCTTCCAGTCTCCGTCGTACCCAGCGTTTAAGGACGCTCACAGTAACCTGTATGATGCACGATTTGGCACTGCGCGTCCATGCTGTGCTTCACCTGCCGCATTTGAAGAGCTCAAAGCGCACAACAGCGAGAGAAAAAAAGAAAATGCGGTGTGATACGCTATTTGAGGCGTCCGGGAGGGGACTAATGCAAAACTATTTGCTAATCGGCATGCTGACATGCTTTGCTTCGGCGCAGGCCAGCACCCTTATCACCAACGGAAGCTTCGAATCTCCGGTGGTACCGGTAGGAAGCTTCACAAATTTCCTCAGCGGCTCGACGCTTATACCGGGTTGGACTGTCGTCGGCGCCGCCGGTGGCGTCTCCATCGTCAGCGGCACGTTTTCCCAGGAATGCTGCACCTTCCCAGCGGAAGACGGAGCCCAATGGCTGGACCTTACCGGACTCGATACCAACTCTGTTGAGGGTGTCGAACAAACTGTCGCTACAACGCCCGGCACGAATTACAACTTATCGTTTTGGGTTGGAAATATTTTTGATCCCGGAGGGATTTTCGGCACGACCAGCACGGTGAACGTGCGCCTTGGTGGAACGTTGCTGGGTGCTTTTACCAACAGCAGCACAACCAGGGGGACACAGATTTGGCAGCAATTTACCACCTCGTTCACGGCGACTGGCTCGTCGACCACGCTCGACTTTCTCAACGCCGATCCCGGCAATGACAATTCGAACGGGCTTGATAACGTCGTCTTGACTGTGGGCGCCGGGGGCATACCGGAGCCTGGCACGCTGTCGCTCCTCGGTCTCGGAATCATCGGTCTCGGGCTCGTCCGCCGCCGCATGTAAACTCCAGCTTCCGGACAGAACCTGATCCGGCTTGCGTGCCGGCGCCGGGTGCGGTCCAATCGAGAGTGGAGGCGCCGATGAAAGCCGCGATTCGTACCCTGGTTGCCGGGTTGGGACTGTTCGCGCCCCCTCTGGCTGCCCATCATTCCTTTCAAGCCGAGTTCGATGCCGCCAAAGGGGTCACGCTGACGGGCGTGGTGACGAAGCTGGAATGGACCAATCCACACGCGCACTTCTACATCGACGTCAAAGGCCCGGACGGCAAGGTTGAGAATTGGAATCTGGAATTGGCCAGTCCGAATGTGCTGCGGCGGCTGGGCTGGTCGCGCGAGATCTTCAAGGTTGGAGATACCGTCACGGTCTTCTGCGCTCGAGCCAAGGACGGCTCGAACCTGGCCAGCGCGAGAACGGTCACGCTGCCGGACGGCCGCAAAATGTCGGCAGGATCGATGGCCGACGACCCGCCTTCCACTAACTGAGAGACCCGCTGTCATGAAGAGACATTCTCTGCGTTGCTTGGCAGGCGTTTTTGCGGCAGCGTGCATACCCGCGTCAGCCCAGGTACAAGCCGAAGGCGGCGGCCAGGCTCTTGCGGCCCTGGTTCATCTGCAATCGAAATCGACCGCCGTGCCACCGCGCACCGGCGATGGCAAACCAGAGCTGTCCGGCATCTGGGGCCCCGACGTCCACTTCATGTATGACATTTCAAGCGCGCTGAAGCCCGGCGAGTCGCTTCCGATCCGCCCTGAAGCGCTCAAGATCACTAAGGAACGCATGTCGAAGGACGATCCGGACGCGAATTGTCTGCCGAGCGGTATCCCGCGCATGACTCCCTATCCCTGGAAGATCGTGCAGACTCCGTCGCTGATTTTGTTTCTCTATGAAGGGAACATGCACAGCTACCGGCAGATTTTCATGGACGGCCGGGGCCATCCCAAAGACATGGATCCCACCTGGTTTGGCGATTCGATCGGAAAGTGGGATGGAGACGCGCTGGTGGTGGACACGGTCGGATTCAACGATAAGGCTTGGTTTGACGACGCCGCTCATCCGCATACCGACAAGCTGCATGTAACCGAGCGCTACCGCCGGGTGGACTTCGGCCACATGGATTTTGACGTCACCATCGACGACCCCGGCGCCTACACTCGGCCCTTTACGCTATACGGCCATTCGCACTTGCTCGAGCAGACGGAAATCATGGAGTACGTGTGCGCGGAGAACCACCAGCAGGATCTGGTCCATATCGTAGGTAAGGACTCGCGCAAGTAACAGCGCTTAACGCACCTGGCTAACTGCGCGTTCATTCAGCTTGCTGTGCGATCGCGCATAAAGGAAATAGACGGAAAGCCCGATCACCATCCATACTCCGGCTGCTATCTGCGTCGTTCTGTCGAGGCCAACAATCATCGCGCTGCAAATGATGGCTCCTAGAATCGGCACCACCGGCACCCACGGAGCTCGGAATGGCCGCGCCTGACCGGGATTCTTTCGCCGCATGATCCAGACGCCCAGGCTTACCAGCACAAACGCAAACAGTGTGCCGATGGACGTCAGATTGCCGGTGATGTCGCCCGGAAGTATGCCGCCAATCAGGCCGACGAAGACGAACAGCACCGCGTTGCACTTATAAGGTGTACGGAACGTCGGATGAACGTCGGAGAACAGTTTCGGCAGCAGACCATCCTTCGCCATCGAGTAAAACACGCGGCTTTGACCGAGCAGCATCACCAGCATCACGGATGAGAATCCGGCCAGAATCGCCACCGTCACCAGCGTCGCCAGCCACCCGTATCCGGTCATGTAAGTCTTGATCGCGTAGGCTACCGAGGCTTCCATTCCCTTATTCGGATCGACAAAGTCGGAGGACGGAGCTACTCCGGTGAGCACGTAACTGAATAGCACGTAGAGCAACGTGCAAACGGCCAGAGACCCGAGGATGCCGATGGGCATGTCCTTGCCCGGATTGATGGTTTCCTGCGCCGCGGTCGAAACGGCATCGAATCCGATGAACGCGAAGAATACAACGCCTGCTCCACCGAGCACGCCCCCCCATCCATGTTTGAACAGGCCTACGTGCGTCGCGTCCGCTTGCATCAGGAACGGAGTGTGATTGGCGGGATTTATGAATTTCCAGCCGATGGCGATGATCAGTACTACGATCGACACTTTCACGGCCACGATGACCGTGTTCACCGAGGCGGATTCCGAAGTTCCCTTGATAAGCAATAACGTGAGCAGCAGCAAAATGAACATCGCGGGCGCGTTCACGACGCCGTGGAGACCGCCGGTGGTCGCCTGTAATGGCGAGTGCCTCCACTCCCACGGAATGAGGTTCGGAAACAACTGGTTGAGATATTCGGACCACGCGATTGAAAGCGTAGCGGCGCCCAGTGCGTATTCCAGGATCAACGCCCATCCGATAATCCAGGCAACTAGCTCGCCCATCGTTACATACGAGTATGTGTAGGCGCTTCCGGCGACCGGAATCATCGCCGCGAACTCGGCATAGCACAGCCCGGCGAAAGCGCACCCGATGGCCGCCACCACGAATGAGAGTGTGACGGAAGGTCCGGCGTTCTGGCCGGCCGCGGCCGCCGTGCGGACGAAGATGCCCGCGCCGATCACCGCGCCGATACCCAGCGCGATTAACCCCGGCCATTTTAGGACTCGCTTGAGCCCTCCTTTTTCATCGACCTGGGCGAGTAGGGTAGAAAGCGGTTTTGTTCGAAAGAGATTCATTGCCAACCTTTAAAGAGATGCTGAGTAAGTCATTGATCTACAGTTGTGGGGCACGTCTCCTACCTGCCTATGAGCCCATGCGACGACTTTTCCGCAGCCCTTTAGAGGATATCAAGAAACGAGAGCGAATCAGAATGAGAATCGGCTCCTCTACAGCGGCTCACCTGCCAACCATCTCCGGCCGCGGGCGTAGAGAGCTTCAATCTCGGGTCCTTTCAGGCCCGGCATATCCTTCTTGATAGGTAGCCGATCCCGCATTGAAGATAGGCGAGATGCCGATAACCTTCCGGAAAATGGCTGAGCAGTTTAGCATCGAGAGCCAGCGTTTTCGCGGCCTCCCCCGAAGCGCGGAAAAAGGGGTTTGGCGATGGTTGCGCAGGCCATGACGGTCACCGAGAATATGCTGGCCGGCCACTCGGATCTGGACGGCATCTTTGCCTCCAACGAATCGAGCAGCATCGGAGCGGCGCAGGCTATGCGGGGCCGGGCCGGAAAAA
>Ga0210401_10000907_pt1 | contig 35790 bp, 29 predicted proteins | sample IncBWH32MmetaG_FD_150866 | JGI IMG/M metagenome (GOLD analysis project Ga0210401, IMG submission 150866) | Forest soil microbial communities from Barre Woods Harvard Forest LTER site, Petersham, Massachusetts, United States - Inc-BW-H-32-M | ecosystem: Environmental > Terrestrial > Soil >... | reverse complement strand
CGGCAGCACGGAAATCGGATACAACATTCCTCCCAACACGGAAGAGAGACCGAGGATGGCCCAATTCACAGGATTGCCTCGCTTGAAGATCAGCAGATAGCTCGCGCTCAGGATGCCCAGCCCGGAAAACGCCAGAACCGAGGCCCCCAGCACCAGCAGTGCGCCCAGCCAGTTGGCTCCCCGCAAGGGAAAGCCGAAGAGGACGGCGCCCCAGCCGATGTAAATCGTGGTGCGCAGCGACATCAAAGCGAACGGATACAGGCTCGATCCTGCCAGGATTACGGGCAGGGAAGTTTGTGTCACCAGTAAATTTTCAAGCGTGCCGTTTTGCCGCGCTTCCTGCAGGCTGGCGTCAAATGTGCTGAGCGCGATGCTCAGGTAATCGAAAAAAGCAATCCCCACCAGCGCGAAGGAAAAATAGTTTGCGCCGGGCGGGAGCGACTTCTGGAGCTTCGGGCTTTCCACAAATCGGGAGAGAAAATAAAAACCGGCGCACCCGAACAGAGCCTGAAAAAGTTCGATCACAAATGCGGCACGGTAGCTGCGCGCTACCGCAAAATCCCGGCGAAACAAAAGCGCCAGTTTTCGGAGCGCCAGGGCAAATTGCGACGAGCGGCTCATTGCGTTTCCCGCGACGCCCGGCGAGTCAACACTTCCAGCGATTCCTCCAAAGTACTGGCGCCGGCCGCGGCCTTGAGGCCCGCCAAAGTGTCGCAAGCGAGCAAGCGCCCTCCATCGAGCACCGCAATCTTGCTGGCGAGTTGTTCGACTTCGGCCAGAGTGTGCGATGCGAAAATCATGGTCGTCCCGTGCACGCCCACAATGTCCCGCAGCAGGAATCTCCGGAATTCCGCGGCCGCCAGCGGATCCAGGCTGCGAGTTGGTTCGTCGAGAAGCAACACCGAAGGCCGGTGAAGCATGGCGCGCGCCAATCCCAGCCGGTGGATGTTCCCGGTCGATAGCGTGCGCACCTGGCGATCGAGCAATTCGCCGAGCCCGAACGGGCCAGTGATTTCCACAATCCGCTTCGAGGCCTCGGTTTCGGAAATATTATTGAGCCCCGCAAACAGCACCAGGTTTTCTCTCGCGCTGAGCCTCGAATAGAAGCACGCGTCCCCTCCGGTGTGATAACCGATCTGCAGGCGGACCTTGCCGGGCTCCCGAGCGACATCGAAGCCGCAGACCTGGGCTCGGCCGCGCGTGGGAATCAGCAGTGTCGTGAGGATGCGCAAGAGCGTGGATTTTCCCGCTCCATTGGCCCCGACCACGGCCAGGACCTCGCCCGGCTTTACCTCGAACGAAATGCCGCGCAAAGCGGGGACCGTCAGCCGGGAGACGGGATGCAGCAGCGCCCGCCATCCGGACGCCGCGGGAGGAAAGTACTTTTCGACATTTTCGAGGCTAAGCGCGAGGCTTTTCACGAACTGCCGTTATATCCTTTCGAACAATGTGAAACAAGGGCCGCAGGTAGCCTCGCATCAATTAGCATCTGAGGCATGTTGCCGTGAGACGCCCGAACGGCTACAATTCCGGGCACTGGCCGCCACCTGATCAGGCCCGGCGACCTGCTTATGGGGTTCGAACGCAGTCGGGCGCGCGTACCCCGTGCCCAGTCAGCCGTTGGATACAAGATGTAATGGAGAATCAGTATGAGTCCAACCATTTCCGATCGTTCCGTCGTGGTAGCGGCCAAGGACCAGGTATCCTGCGACCTTGCCGGCGAAGCCGCCATCCTGAACATCAAGAACGGCGTGTACTACGGTCTCGATCCGGTCGGGGCGCGCATCTGGAACCTGATGCAGGAGCCGCGCGCGGTCGCAGAGATTCAAAACGCGATCACCAGCGAATATGATGTCGAGCCGGAACGTTGCGCCCGAGACCTGGTTGGCCTGCTCGAAAAACTTCTCGCCGAAGGCTTGATCGAGGTAAAGGATGGTTCAGCCGCGTGATTCGCCGACTTTGTTTGGAAGACAGGTGCCCGAATTAAAATGAACGAATTGTTTTTGGGAACCGCGGAAGGCAAATCGCTGAATCGACCTTTGAGCCGAATTTTCCGCATTGAGAACCACGACGAAGCGCTGCCGATTTGGCGTAATTCCGGTTGCACTGGCCGCATCCTGATTCATGTGGATGCCCATCACGACATGTGGTGGGTTGCCCCCGGCCAAAACGTTACGATCGCTAATTTCATAAGCCCCGCCCTGCGGGAAGGAATTCTCCGCGAAGTATATTGGATTGTGCCGGATCGTTCGTGGGAGTCGGCGGGAAACCGCCGCCATATTTTTCGTCACCTGCGACGCATCCAGCCGCAATTCCCTGGCCCGCCAGCACCCGCCGAAATTACCCGTGACCACTTTTCTACTACGCTGTTGGGAAAACCACTGCGCATTTGTTCGGTGGAAGGCTTGCCAAAATTTGAAGAGAATGTACTGCTTGACCTGGATGTCGACTACCTGATCCTTCCACGTGTAACGTACGGGCCCAGCGATCCTCATCCTGCCTTACCTTGGCGATGGCCCGAAGATCTTGTGGCGCGCCTGCATTCCAGAGGCGTGCAATCTGATCTCGTCACCATCGCTTATTCAGTGGAAGGCGGATTCACGCCCTTGCGCTGGAAATACCTGGGGGATGAGCTGGAAGCGCGTCTGGAGACGCAGGGCTCGGCGCAGATCTTGCATGGAATGGATCTCATGCGGGCAGCCTCTGAAGCCGCATCTCGCTCTGAATCCACTGAGGCGGAGCGTTCCTATCGCGAGGCGTCCGCTCTCCTGCCCAATCTGGCCGCACCTCTTTGGCATCTTGCGTTTCTATATTTGGACTGCGGGCGCGATCAGGAAGCGCAGGAATTGTACCACCGCGCGCTTAATCTTAATTCAGGCTACCGCACTGCCCATAACAGCACGGCGCTTTGGCATTACTGGGATAAGCGGTGGGTAGACTGCGTCCGGGAGTGCCGGCGGACATTGGCGCTGGATCCCAAGGACGCCCATGCACATCTGGTACTCGGTTGGCTCGCCTGCAAGGATTCGAATTGGAGTGCGGCAGAATCGGAGTTGCGTCTCGCTATAAAGGCCGATCCGAACTTGCTGGACGCGCACCGTGCTCTGGGTCGCGTTTTTCATAAGACGGGCCGGCTGCGTGATGCGATTGCCGCCTATGAAAAATCGCTGAAGCTTTCGCTGTCCGGAGGTGTGTCGCTACGCACGAGTCCCATCATTTCCGCCGAACGCCCGCGATGGAATGATTTGCGCCATTTTTTCGTTTTCCTCCGATTGGGCCAGCTTTATCGCGCCGTAGGCGAGCCGGAGCGCGCTGCGCAGTTTCTTCGCATGGCGGCCGAGGGGCGAGTAAACAACGCCATGTTGCACGTGCAGCTTGCTTCTTTTGCCTTTAAGCGAGGAAAATGGGGAGCGGGTTTCGGCGAGATTGGAAAGGCGTTCAAACCGCCCGTAGTATGGGCAGGATACCTCGGCAGCAAACTCCTTCGTCAAGCGCGAAAACCTTTCCGTCGGGCTTACGAATTTTGGCAGGTGAAATGAGAGGGGATCGCGTTCGATTCTTCGAAAGGTGGCGCCGCTACAGCCGGCTTGCTCCGGAGGACCGCGGACTGGTCCTACGCGGGATGGTACTGCTTTCCCTGACCATGCTTGGGCTTCGAACCATGACCTTTCGCAGATGCAAGGAACTTGTCCAACAATTTTCATCCATCACCTCTCCCCGGCGAGGCATTGAGGCTAACCGCCAAATGGAAGTCAGAGGGAAAATTGTGTCGGCGATGAATGCAGTTGTGCGTAATGGCCCATGGCGTCCGAATTGCCTCGAACGCTCGCTCGCGCTCTGGTGGCTGTTCCGAATGAACGCCGTGGACGGCGAGTTGCACATTGGGGGGCGCAAGAGCCAAGGGCGCTTTGAAGCGCACGCCTGGGTGGAATGGGACGGACAAGTGCTCAATGACAGCGCCGAGGTTCACAAGCACTACGCGCGGTTTGACGCGCCTATCGCCGCAGCTGAGGGAGACCCCCATTGAGCGGGTTTGTCGGCATCTTGAATCTAGACGGCGCGCCGGTGGACCGGGGTTTGCTCGAGCGCATGACGCGCTCGCTCGCCTTTCGCGGTCCGGACGCGGAGGGAATCTGGTGCGAAGGCGCCGTGGGTCTGGGGCACACCCTCCTTCGAACGACGCTCAAGGCAGCATCTGAAGCGCCTCCCAAAGCGGAAAGTGACAAGCAGCCTGCTGCCCTTGGCGACCGCCTATGGATCGTCGCGGACGCCCGGATCGATGCACGCTCCGAGCTGATTGGAAAGCTGAAAGCAAAGAGCAGCGCAGCAAGCTGCGTATCACTATCAACGTCGGATGCCATCCTGATTCTTCATGCTTACGGTATCTGGGGCGACGCCTGCGTCGAACAGATGCTGGGCGATTTTTCCTTTGCCCTCTGGGACTCAGTCAAGCAGCGACTGTTTTGCGCTCGAGACCACATGGGCGTCAAGCCTTTCTATTACGCTCAGGTCGGCCCGCTGATCATTTTCAGCAATACGCTCGGTTGCATCCGACGACACCCGGCGGTATCTGATCGCCTAAACGATCAAACGATTGCTGACTTTCTGCTGTTCGACACAAATCAGGATCCTGCGACAACCGCTTTTGCCGAAATCCGGCGCTTGCCGGCGGCTCACCTGCTGGAGTGTGACCGCGAAGCGTTTTTCATCCGCCGTTATTGGGACCTATCTGTCACCGAACCTGTTAAATTCAAACGGGCTAACGAATATCTGGAATGCTTCCAAGAGTTGCTGGATCAGGCCGTGGGGGATCGTCTGCTAGGAAACAGCGCAGGCATGCTGATGAGTGGTGGTCTCGACTCGTCAACAGTAGCGGCCAGTGCCAAGCGGCTCTTAACGCAAAACGGCAGTGGGGGCACCATATTTGCCCAAACTTTGGTTCTCGACGGGGTGATCCCCGATGATGAGCACCATTATGCGCGACTTACAGCGGATGCTTTGAAATTCCCCATTGAATTTCGGACTGCGAGTGATTGCGCACTGTTCGATCGGGCCGACAAACCGGAGTATCGTTCGCCCGGCCCGGAACATACCGCTTGGCCCGATCTGACAACCGATCTATTGCGCCAAATCGCAACGAAGAGCCGAGTTGCTCTGACCGGGAATGGAAGCGATCCCGGATTTTCCAGCCGAATTTCGGCCCACTTTAAGCAGCTGTTGCGCCACGGGCAAATCGTCCGAGCTTTGGGTGATGCGGTACGATATCTCAGCGCCGAGAGAAGGTTCTCGAGGTTGTATCTCCACACACGATGGAACTTGCTCTTCAGTTTCAAGAATCCGTTTTCTTCGTACCCGAGCTGGTTGAATGAGGTTTTGGAAAAGCGGTTGGGTTTGTCAGAGCGTTGGAAGGTTTATGGAGTACCTGACCGCCGGACGGCATTGCGTCGCGAATCAAATGCTGTTGCTTTCCGCCCAGAGGCAATCACCCTAATATCACACGTTGGCTGGCAGAACTTGCTTGAAGGTCTGGATCCAGGCGCAACTCAAGTTCCCGTGGAGGTCCGGCATCCCTTTTTTGATTTAAGGCTTCTCACTTTCCTTCTTGGCTTACCCCGTTTGCCTTGGTGCTGCGACAAGGAGTTGCTCCGGCAGTCGGGTCGTGGCGTCCTACCGGACTCGGTTCGACTTAGGGGCAAATCGCCCCTAGATGCCGACCCTACGGTCGCCCTTCTCGAGAAAGCTGAATCGGCTTGGGTGGATAGGTTCGAGGCGGTTCCTGAGCTCGAGCGATACGTTCGCCGGGACCGGATTCCCCCGGTGCACGGAGAAAAACGCCCCGGGGTGGCATGGGTTAACCTTCGACCGCTCAGCCTGAATTTCTGGTTGCGCGGGCAAGACAAAATCCAGTATAAGGATAATGGGAACGGGAGGATATGACAGTGAACACACTATCGACTTCGCTTGGCTCAGAAGCTTCACCCAAAAAGATTTACCAAAAGCCTTGCCTGAGCATCTACGGTAGCGTCGAAAAGATCACTCAAAGCGTCGGCAGCGGCGCCAGGGGTGATAATGGAGTGGCAAGGAATAATCGTAGCACTGGCGGATGACGCCGGTTCAGCCACCTCCGTTCCTGTTTTGAACTAGCTACACGCTAGCCATCGCCTCCAAAGCCGGGACTAAGTCCGTAGTCGGTCATATTAAAGGTATGAGGGTTTTTCATTCTGTCTATGGTCTTCGACTCTCCTCTAATGTTGCCCTCCCTGGGCTTCCCCTTTTAACCGACATAACTCCTAGGGCCGACATTCAAATTCGGGTGAAAGAGAAATCCTCCCCGATCTCCGCCGCCATTTCACCATCTGACATCTTTTACGTGAGTCAAGCCAAAGATACCAACGGGGAACCCGTCCTGCAGGCTGCCGCAGTGGCAGGCGGAAGCTATGTTGCGATGCTATATTCCGACGGATCGCGATTCGCACTCGAGCGTAACGGCCGTGAAGTCTTTGCTGATTGGCCCGATCCATTGACGCTTGAAGAGAACTCACTCTGCCTAATCGGGCCGGTTTTCGGAGTCGTCCTCCGCCTTCGGGGCATAACTCCGCTACACGCCAGCGCCGTCGCAATTGATGACCATGCATTCGCGCTAATGGGGCCTGCAGGAGCAGGGAAATCCACCACGGCTGGGGCCTTTGCCCGATGTGGTTATCGTGTAATTTCTGATGACGTTGTTGCGCTAAACCAGGATGGCTCTCGTTTTATTATCCCGCCGGGCTATCCCCGGGTGAACCTGTGGGCTGAGTCAGTTCAAGCTCTTTTCGGGGCCGATGCTGATCTGCCGCTCATCAGCCAGTCTTGGGACAAACACTTTATGCCGCTCGACCAGGAAACTCAATTTGAAACTAGGCCTTTGCCGCTTGGCGCCATCTACTTTTTGCAGGAGCGCAAAGCAGAGTTGGCCGCGCCAGTTGTGGAAAGCATGACGGGGGCAGAGGCGTTTTTGGCAGTTCTGGGCAATACGTACATGAACCACCTGCCCGATCCGAAGTTGCGATGTCGCGAATTCGAAGTATTAGGGCGCGTCTTAGCGCAAGTGCCGGTCCGCCGCGTCCGGACCCCTGCCGATTCTTCAATGCTCTTCGATTTGTGCGAGACGATCGCATCGGATGCAAGAGCGCTTCTTCCGAGCCCTGCTGTGTAATAATCGCAGCCCTGCCACCCTTAACAATCTCTTGGAGTTTGCAAGACGATTGTGGCGGTCTTCTGGCGACGCTCATAATGGTTTTCTCGCGCTAAAATCGCGAAATCTTGAGAGAATGACGGCGATGCCACAATCCACTCAGGACGAACCGAAAATCAAGATGCGTCCGGAACTCGAGCTGGTCCTTTTATCAGCGCGCACGAAAAGCCCACAGAATGAATATCGAATTCGTGGACTCTTCAGCGAGGGAGTGAATTGGACTGAAGTTGTGGCGTGTGCGAGCCAGCACAACCTTTTGCCGGTCTTGTGTAAGCATTTTCTTGCGACTGAGGCGGACCTGCTCGGACAAGATCAACGGGGAACACTAATCGAGATTGAGCGCCTGCTGGGAAGGAACAGCCTTCTGCTCCTGGGGCAGATGCTTCGCCTGCATGGATTATTCGAATCCGCAGAGGTCCCCGCAATCCCGTTCAAGGGACCTGTGCTGGCCTGGCTGGCTTATCAGAGTTTCACGCTCCGTACTTATGAGGATCTCGATTTTGTCGTCCCGCAGAGATACATCCCGCAAGTCCTGTCGGCGCTCCTGGCTGCTGGGTACAACCCTCAATTTGATTCTCCCGAGGCGCAGGCAGGCATGAGCGGCCCGGCACCGGGCCAGTATGCCTTCGTTTCGGAGTCAAACGGAACCGTGGTGGAACTTCACACGGAACGAACGCTGCGTTATTTTCCGCGCGGGCTCGACTTGGATGAAATGAACGCGCGGCTGATCCCTCTGGAAATTGGCGGGCGAAAACTACGGACATTTTCGGTCGAGGACACGTTAGTGATGTTATGCGTGCATGGGGCAAAACACTTTTGGGAGCGGCTCGCCTGGACTTTGGATGTCGCGCAGTTGGTCACGGTCCAGGAAGTGGATTGGAGATTGCTTTTAGAGATCGCGGCAAAGATGGAGTCAACCCGCGTATTGCTGCTGGGACTCTACCTTGCTCAAGATTTGTTCAATGCCTCGCTCCCGCAATCCGTCATGCAAGATGCCTGTGGAGACCCACAGGTCCAGTGGCTGGCCAAAAAAGTGCGCGAACAATATCTTGGTGTTTCAAGCCCGAGCACGGGCGTTTGTCCTCGCGGGTTATTTCGGCTTCGATCGCGCGATAAATTCTGGCCAGGGCTGCGCCATGTGCTTCGTTTAGGGATGAACCCGACCGAGAGCGACCGCGAGACCGTGCGTTTGCCAGGTTTGCTCTCGCCGCTCTACATGCTGGTGCGGCCGTGGAGGCTTCTGCGAGAGTATGGTTTGGGTTTGAAACGCCGGTTGAAGCCGGATCTTGCCATCTATGAACCGACACCCCCGGAAATTATCGAGGAAATGCTGCGTCTTGCAGGGGCATCAGAAGAGGATGTTTTGTACGATTTAGGATGCGGCGACGGAAGAATTGTCGTGGCCGCGGCGGAAAAATACGGCATTCGCGCAGTGGGAGTGGACATCAATCCCAAACGAATTGCGGAGGCCCGTGCAAATGCGCGACAGCATGGAGTCGAGAAGCGCGTACAATTCATTCTCGGCGACGCGAAAGGAGCGGATTTTAGGGAAGCAACAGTCATCACGATGTACTTGGGCGCTGACGGAAATCTTCGATTGGCGGATCGACTACGCGAACATCTTCGTTCCGGGGCGCGAATTGTTTCGCGGGATTTTCTAATTTATGGCTGGGCGCCCGAACGTGTTGAAAATCGCGTCATGTCGAATGGGATTCCGACCTCCCTTTATCTTTGGACGATCAAGAAATCGGAGGGAGAATTCCAAGGAACAATCGGCGCTCCCCCCGGAACTGCTGCGACCAGATGGGACTGAGGAGCATAGGAGGAGTGGTAAGCGCAGCGACCGAGACAGGTTTCGTAAGCAAGTTTCCCACTCAAGGATATTTGATTTCGATCGCCAGTCTCGCTGGGATACAAATATTTTGCTCATCTCTGATGTTTGATGCGCCATGAATTTCTCCTTTCCTCCGCGTTTTTAGTTGCGCACGGCTAGGCTTTCGTAGCAGATTATCCGCGCATGCCTGAGGGACCTGCCAATCCTGCCCTGCGTTGGACTGCTGCGGTCATTGCGATTGTGGCCGCAATGTGGTTCTGTTATGCGGGGGGCAGGCACGCGCTGGCAAGCCACTACGCAGCTTCGTCCGATTTCAAAAATTGGGAACGCGCCACTCGGATCGAGCCGCGGAACGCGGAGATCTGGTACAAATTGGCGCGTTTCCGCCAGCTCGATTTCGATAACGCGGACATTCCCCTGGCCATTTCTTATTACCGGCGCGCGATACAGCTCAATCCGCGCTCCCCTTATTACAAGCTTGATCTGGCCGGCGCGCTCGAAATGGACGGGAACACCGGCGAAGCGGACACTGATTTCCGGGCTGCCCAGGCTGCTTACCCGATTTCCGCCGAAGTGTCCTGGAAATATGGAAATTTTCTGCTTCGCCAAAACCGCTTGCCTGAAGCGTATGCGGAAATTCACCGCCGGTGATGGTGGACCCCAATCTGATTCCCCTGGCGGTATCGCGTGTCTGGCACAGCGACGCGGACATCCATCTGCTGCTCGATCAAGTTTTGCCCGACACGCCTGCGGCCTATTCGCAGGCGCTGGGCTTTCTGGTTGATGCGCAGGACCCTGCGGCTTCGCTGGAGGTCTGGCATCGTCTGATCGCAAAAGATCCGCATACGGATTGGAAGTGGGCTTATATGCTCACGGATATGCTGGTCGCCAAGGAAAAATTCGAGGATGCCGGGGCGGTCTGGCGCCAGGCCGTCGACATGAATCCGAGTCCCGCGCCGGCCTACGCGGGAAATTCGCTGGTCTACGATGGCGGATTCGAGAGGGACATTTCGGGAGGCGGTTTCGGCTGGCGACAGAGCGACGTCGGGGGCGCGGACTTCGATTTCGACGCCGATGAGAAACATTCCGGCAGCCGCTCCGCGCGGCTGATTTTTGACGGCACCAGAAATTTAGCGTACCAGGATTTATTTCAATACGTTCTGGTTTCACCCGCCACGCGCTATCGTTTTCAGGGATTTATTCACACCGATCAAATTTCGACCGAGAGCGGGATGCGATTTGAAATCCTGGATCCCAAGGACCAGGCACATTTGGATGTGCTCACCCCGAATGAGAAGGGAACCCTGCCGTGGACCCTCGAACAAGTTGATTTCACAACGGGGCCACAAACGCACATTATTCTCATTCGACTCGCACGCAGGCCGAGCGACCGTCTGGACAACAAGCTCCGCGGCACGGTGTGGATTGACGACGTATCGATTGTGCCGGGCGGCACGGGTAACCCCGGGCCCGGGCCTGGAAAACATTAGACAACATTACGACACGCGAACTGGCGACCCGGCAATTTCGGCAGCCTGGGAATCGCTTCCAAATGCAGGGGAATGGTTCCGGATCAGGAGCTCCAAGGATGGCGGCCTTTACCGAATCATGAACATGAGCCCCATACGCACCGGCATCTGGGTTTTAGTTGCTTTCGCCGTGCTTGCTCACGGAGCGGTCGAACCCTGGTCGGAAGCCGTCCTCGAGATTGGAGCCGCAGTTTTGCTGCTGGCCTGGGGCGCGAAAGCTTTGACGGACGGCGAATCGAAAATGGTTTGGAATCCGCTGTTGTGGCCCCTTCTTGGTTTTTGGGTGGTGGGGGCGCTTCAATTGATTCTTGGCATCACGGCTGTTCCGTTCTTGACGCGCATCGAATTGCTTAAATATTCCGCGCTGCTGGCCTTATTCTTCCTTTTTGTGCAGTCTCACAGGACCCGGGTCCACTGGCGCAACTTCATCTGGTTTTTGTTGAGCCTCGGGTTTGCGGTTTCCCTGTTTGCCATCCTGCAGCATTTTACGTTTAATGGAAAATTGTATTGGGTGCGCCAGCTTCAATACGGGGGCATCCCGTTTGGCCCTTTCGTCAATCGGAATCATTTTGCTGGTTTGATGGAGCTGCTCATCCCGCCGGGGCTGGCCATTCAAATCCTGGGCGCGGAACGACGCGACCAATTGCCGTTAGTGACTCTTTTCACCCTGCTGCCGATCGGCGCCTTGTTTTTGTCCGCTTCGCGGGGCGGGATCATAAGTTTTGTGGCGGAAATGGTCTTTCTCACGATTCTGATTGTTGCGCGTCGCAGAGAGAAAAAGGTTCTGGGCGCCGCCGCGGTGATTCTAATTCTGGGCGCCATGTTGGTTTCGTGGCTGGGAATCGGCGCCGCGCTGGACCGGTTTGCCACCTATAAGAAACTGGAGACCAGCGAGGGCCGCCGCGCGGAAATGCTGCATGATAGTTTACGTATTTTTCAGGATCACCGGATCATCGGAACGGGTCTGGGCACTCTGCAGGAAGTCTTCCCGCTTTACGAAACGGCCTATGATGGTCTGGTCGTAAATCATAGCCACAATGATTACGCGGAGGCCCTGGCCGAAACGGGCGTGATCGGCGGTCTTTGCGGGCTCGTCTTCTTGGTCATCCTATTTTGGATGTCATGGAAGATTCTTAACGTGGAAGGCGATCCGCGAAGCTTTGCCTATCATGCGGGCGCACTGGTTGCCTGCCTGGGGCTCCTGGTGCATGCGGGAGTGGACTTCAATTTTCATATTCCTTCAAACGCGCTGATCTTCCTGCTGCAGGCTGCTCTGGCGTCGTCCGTTTTTCCCGCTCCTCCTTTGCCGCGCGGGCGTTGAACTTTTTCTCCTGCAGCTTTTACGATTGGGTTCATGCCGCAGTCCGTTGATAAAGCCCGAAAGCGGAAATATCTTTTCCAAGTGAGGGCGAGGCGTCACCTCGGTCCCTGTCCTGAAATGGCGGAGTGCTTTAGTTAGGTGTACCGTTCCGGAACAATTTTTCTCTCCACCAACAAATAGCCTTGACTCAGCGAAAGAGTCTGTATAATGGCAATCGCGTGGGGGAGTACCTAACTTGAGTAATCACAAATGGCAGGGCGCTTTGCGCTCAGTGCTGTACTTGTCTAGCCGGACGGCTCTCTTGCTTCTTCTGGCTGTCCCACCGGCTTTCTCTCAACAACAAAAACCCTCTTCGGCGACTGAGCAGCCGGCGTCCAAACCAAAGAACGTAAATGCGGCTGAAGCCAACGATCGTATCGCACAGCTTGCGCTTGCTTCGGATGTGAAACAAGGCGATTACGTGATTGGGAGCGGAGATTTAATAGGCATCGAAGTTTTTGACGTTCCCGAGCTTTCGCGCGATGTTCGCGTCAATGAAACGGGTTATATTTCCTTGCCGCTCATGCCTTCCAAGATCAGGGCCGGAGGGCTCACCCCGTTCCAGTTGCAGGACAAGCTTGCCGAACTGTTGCAGACCAATGGTCTGGTATCAACACCCCAAGTCAGCGTTTCCTTAAAGGAACAGCACAGCCAACCCATCACAGTGATTGGGGCAGTCAAATCTCCAATGGTCATCCAGGCACTACGCAAGACCACGCTGCTGCAGGCGCTGTCGCAGGCCGGCGGAGTTGCAGACGAAGCGGGCAGCACCGTGATCGTCACACGCCCCGGCTCCAACGGTTCCGACCCGGAAGACCCATCCGACGCTTCGACGCCGACGGCTCCCCAGACTTTTACGATCAATTTGGCCGACGTTCTGGAATCCGCCGATTCCCGCTTCAACATTCCCCTCCTCGGCGGCGATGTGGTCTCTGTTCCACGTGCTGGAATTATTTATGTCGTGGGAGCCGTACAAAAGCCAGGTGGCTTCCTTTTGCAAAACGACTATGACCGAATGACCATGCTGAAAATGCTGTCTCTGGCGGGAGGGACGACGAACACGGCGAAAACGAAGAACGCGGTCATCCTTCGAAAAAATCCCGATACGGGAAAGAGGGATCAGGTTCCGGTGGACTTGAGCAAGGTCATGCACTTGAAGACCCAAGATGTTCAAATGCAAGCCAATGACATCCTGTTTGTGCCCGATAGTAATGGTTTGAGGGCCTTGCATCGCGCGGGGGACGTTGGGGTTGCCCTCACCGAAGGAATTGGAATTGTTGCTGCGGGTCGATTGTAATGAAGCAAGGGCCATGTGGTATCGATTTGAATCATTGGAGCTTGTGAAGATCTTATGGACGAGACAAACAATCTAGCTCCTCGAGAGCGCTTCAACACTGCGCCCACGGAAGCCCTCCAGCAACGTTCCCCCTTCCTGGCGCTGGACCTCATGCCGCGGGAACCGCACCTTCTGGACTACCTGCTGGTGCTGCGCAAGCATCAGTGGCTGATCGCCTTTTTCCTGCTGGCAGTCGTATCGATTGTGACCATCGCCACCTTCCGCATGCAACCCATTTACGAAGCCACGGCCAGAGTTGAGGTGGACCGCGAGACTTCCAACGCATTTCGTTTTAACGAAGCGGAGCAGGGGGACGATTACGGGGATTTGGAAGATTACATTGTCACGCAATCCAAGATTCTTCAGAGTGAAACCCTGGCGATGCAAACCGTCAAATCCATGGGCCTCGATCATCTTCCCCAATTTGGGGGCCGCCCCGGGAAACCGGAAAGAGCCGAGCCTGCGGGCAGCGAAGCCAGCATGAGACGCCCGCCTGCCCTGGGTAGTTTCCTGGGTGACCTGAGCATAAAGCGGGTGCCCAACTCCCGTCTGCTGGATGTAACGTTTGAGACCACCGATCCCGTCCTGGCGGCCCGCGTGGTGAACGCCCATTTGAACAACTTCATCGAGCAGAATTTTCGCAGCCGCTTTGACGCGGCCACGCAGGCTTCCAACTGGATGGCCGGGCAGCTGAATGAGATGAAGATCAAGGTTGAGAATGCCGAAGACGCGCGCCTGGAATATGAGCGCGAAAACCAGATCTGGACCATTGATGAAAAAAGCGATATCAGCACGCAGAAGTTGGGTGAGCTTGAAAAGCAGCTGACCGATGCGCAGGCCGACCGCATCAACAAGGAAGCCGTTTACCAGCTTGCGCAATCCGGGAATTACGATGCCATCGCCGCCGTGCGGGATAGCGTCGTGATTCAGGATATTTTAAAACAGCAGACTACGTTGAGCGCGGCCTATACGGACGCGGTGAATCAGTACGGCCCCAAGTTCCCCAAGGTTTTGCGAATCCAGGCGCAGCTCAAGGACCTCGATCAATTGATCACGCGCGAAAAATTGAATATTGGCAATCAGGTGGAGGCCGACTACCGCGGCTCGCGCCAACGTGAACTGCTCCTGAAGGAAGCGCTCGATGAACAGAAAGCTGCAGTGAATCAGACCGCCGAGAAGCTCGTTCAGTACAACATTTTGAAACGCGAGGCCGACACCAATAAGCAGCTCTACGACGGCATGCTCCAGAAATTGAAGGAAGCGGGCATCACCGCCGGCCTGCGGTCTTCCAATATTCGAATTGTGGACCCCGCCCTGATTCCGAGCGGGCCGTCCCGTCCCAATAAACCGCGAAACATTTTGTTAAGTATTTTGGTCGGATTTCTAGGGGGAGTCGGATTGGCGCTTTTGCGCGAGTATCTCGACAACACCGTAAAAACTCCGGACGACGTTGAGACGCTGGCACGCCTCCCGTCGCTGGCCGTCGTTCCCGCGCTAACCAACTCCAGCGGGAAGCGTCGCGGCCGTTTTTCGAAACTCCTGAAGACATCGGTGGTGACTTCCAAGGAAGGCCGCGCCGAGTTGATTTCGCACAATATGCCGCAGTCGCAAATGTCAGAGGCCTTCCGCGCGCTGCGCACGTCCTTGCTTCTTTCGCAGGCCGATCATCCTCCTCAGGTCATCCTCATGACCAGCGCGCTGCCTCGCGAGGGCAAAACCACTGCCGCGGTCAACCTGGCAGTGACTCTCGCTCAGTTGGGCGATAAGACCTTGCTGGTGGATGCCGATTTGCGCAAACCCGGCATAAATCGAGCCTTGAGTCTGGTGGACGGCAAACACGCCGGCTTGAGTTCTTATCTTGCGGGCGTTTCTTCCCTGGACTTGATCACCGTGCCGCACCCGGCGATTACCAACCTCGAAGCAATTCCGACCGGGCCGATTCCCCCTAATCCGGCCGATTTGCTTTCCTCGCGTCGGCTGACCGAACTTATTTCCGAACTCCGTACGCGGTATAAGTTTGTGGTGATCGACTCTCCTCCGATCATGGCCGCCACGGACGCCGTCATTCTTTCTGTGCTGGTGGACGGCGTGCTGATGGTGGTGCGCAGTGGAGAGACTCCCAAGGAAGCCTTCACCCGCACGCGCGACCTGCTGGTCGGCGTGAAGTGCCACATGCTGGGCGTGGTGTTAAACGCCGTGGATGCCAGTTCGCCCGACTATTACTACTCTTATCGTTACTACCCCTATTCGTATGGCGGCTACGGCCGGGAAGAAGACACCAGGAAATCGCGAAAAGCCCGCCGGACCGAGGAATCGGAATCGCAATTGGGCCAGGATTAATCGGTCAGGAGGACTCGCTTGGTTTATCTCATCACCGGCGGCGCGGGTTTCATTGGGTCTCACCTCGCGGAGCGTCTGCTCGAACGCGGCGATCATGTCCTGCTGATGGACAATCTTTCCACGGGGAGCATGGAAAATATCCGGCACCTCAAGAAGTATGACCGGATGCATTATTTTCTCGAACCCCTGGAGAATCGCCAACTCCTGGCGGAACTGGTCGATGAGGCCGACATCATCTTTCATCTGGCCGCCGCGGTGGGGGTAAAGCTGATCGTGGAAAGCCCGGTAAGAACGATTGAAACCAACGTGAACGGCACGCAAATGGTGCTGGAAGCCGCTTGCAGAAAACGAAAGCTGGTATTCGCAGCTTCGACCTCCGAGGTGTACGGAAAAAATACCAACGTTCCTTTTAAGGAAGACGCCGATCTAGTGCTCGGGCCGACAACCAAGGGCCGCTGGAGTTACGCCGCTTCAAAGGCGCTCGACGAGTTCCTTGCGCTTTCCTATTGGAAAGAGAAGCGCTTGCCCGTGGTGATTGCCCGGCTCTTCAACACCGTGGGGCCCAGGCAAACCGGGCGCTACGGCATGGTTCTTCCCAATTTTATTCAGCAGGCTCTGGATGGCGCGCCCATCACTGTTTATGGAACGGGGCAGCAGTCTCGCTGCTTTTGCGACGTGCGCGATGCCGTGGAAGCGCTGTTGCGCCTAGCCGCGACGGAAAAGGCTGTCGGAGAAGTCGTTAACGTCGGCAACGACCATGAGGTTACCATCGAAGGCCTCGCGCTCCTGGTGAAGGAGCGAGCAGGCAGTTCCTCGCCGATCGAGTATGTTCCCTATGACCAGGCCTATGAGCCCGGTTTTGAGGACATGTTCCGCCGGGTCCCTTGCGTGCAGAAGTTGGAGTCGCTCACGGGCTTCCGCCCGCAGACGCCACTGCCCGCGATTGTGGACCGGGTCATTTCATACGTCGGGGCCAAGCGCGCCGGGATAACTCCCGTGATGTTCGAAACCCCTTCCGCGAGAGCCGACCGCAAGTTGCAACCCGAACAGGTTCGACCTCAACGTTAACGATGAGTGATCCGCTCTTGAAGTCGACCACTTCACTCTCGGTTATTGTTCCCGCGTATAATGAGCAGCATCTCGTCGCGCCCAGCCTTGAACGTCTCCGCTTGCTCGGTGAATCGCCTTTCCTGGAGCGCGTGAAAGTCATCGTCGTGGACGATGGCTCCACGGACCAAACCCCTGCAGCCCTGGAACAATTCGGCCGTTCCCTGGGGGATGCGCCGGCGACCAAACTGGACTGGACATTTATCCGTCATCCATCGAACCAGGGGAAGGCCGCAGCGATTCACACGGGCCTCTCGTACGCTGACACGGAGTTAACGGTTATCCATGATGCCGACCTCGAGTATCACCCGCAGGACCTAATCAAGATGATCAAGGTTTTCCTGCAGGAGCCCGCAGACGCTGTTTTTGGCTCCCGTTTCCTGGCAGGCGATTACCGGCGGGTGCTTTTCTTTCGGCATGAAATCGGCAACCGCCTGCTCACCCTGATGAGCAACATCGTTTCCGATCTCAACCTGACGGATATGGAGACCTGTTACAAAATGGTGCGGACGGAGTTGTTGAAGAGCATCCCGCTCGTGGGCCATGGCTTCGAGATCGAGCCGGAAATTACCATCAAGCTCGCCAAGCGCGCCGCCAGAATTTTTGAAGTCCCCATCCGATACTCCGGCCGGACCTATCAGGAAGGAAAAAAGATCGGCGTGAAAGACGGTTTTCGCGCCATCGCCGCGATTATCCGCTTTGCCTGTTCCGATCACGTTTATGCCGAAGACGAATACGGCAGCCAGATTCTGGGAAGATTGAATCGCGCCCCCCGCTTCACGAAATGGATGGCCGACGTCATCCGGCCGTACATCGGCGAGCGGGTCCTGGAGATTGGAGCGGGCACGGGGAATCTGACGATGCAATTGATTCCTCGAAAATTCTATTACGCCAGCGATATCAACCCGCACTATTTGACTTATTTGAAAAACTTGATTCCCGAACATCCCTATTTACGCGTGGGCTATACCGATGGCGAGAAGCATGACTCCTATCCCTCGGATGAGAAATTTGATACCGTAATTTGCTTGAATGTGGTCGAGCATTTGGAAAACGATTTCGGGGCGTTGCGAAACATTCTTGATGCCCTGGAGGAAAATGGGCGGGCGATCGTTCTGGTCCCCTGCGGGCCCGGGCTGTATGGGACGTTGGATAAGGTCCTCGGGCATTATCGCCGCTACACCAAGGCGCAATTTACGGAACTCGCCGCGCGGGCGGGATTTCAGCTCGAGGCTCTCATGTCCTTCAATCGTTTTGGTTCCCCCGCATGGTGGCTGAATGGGCGCTTGTTGCGCAGGCAAACCTTCGGTTTATGGCAGATCAAGATGCTGAATCTCCTGACTCCGCTGGTCCGGGCGATTGACAGGTTCCTGCCTCTCCCTCCGCTTTCGATTATTGCTGTTCTAAGAAAGCCGCCGTTGGAATCGGCCCATGAGCCTGCGGGCGGCCTGCGGCCGGAATCGGCCTTGCACGGGGCGGCGAAGTGAGCATGGCCTCACCAGCCTTAGTTACAGACGAGAGGAGAGTGGTGGAAGTCGCGCGTGTTCGCCTCCATCTTTTCATCTTGTTCGCCGTGTTTGTCGCCACCTTGCCGCTTGTCAATCCTTTGGTACACGGTGACGGGGTCGGCTACTATGCCTACCTGCGGGCTCCCATCATCCAGCACAACTTGCGATTTGAAGAGGATTGGCGCCATGCCAACCAGGGTTTCATGGCATCGCGGCTGAGCCCGGACAATCAACCCAACCCCGATCAATACGCAAGCACCGGCTATATCGGCAATTTGTTCACTGTCGGCCCCGCGATTCTTTGGACCCCGTTCTTCCTTCTGGCTCACGTCACGGTGCTTGTGGCAGATTCGTTTGGCGGCCATATTCCCGCCGACGGTTTTTCGCTCCCCTACCGTGTCCTGGTGGCGTTCGGTACGGCATTCTATGGTTTTTGCGGGCTCCTGCTTTCTTACTCGCTTGCCCGCAAATTTCTGAATCCTTCGTGGGCATTCCTCGCCACGCTGGGTATTTGGGCGGGAAGTTCGCTGCCCGTGTATATGTATTTCAATCCTTTTTGGGCCCACACACATTCCGCCTTTGTCGCGGCCTTGTTCCTCTGGTATTGGGACCACACTCGTCCCCATCGGACGCTGGGACAGTGGGTCGTTCTGGGGATGATTTCCGGTCTGCTCGTGGATGTCTACTTTGTGAACGGCGTGTTTTTGCTGATCCCGCTTGTCGAATCCATTCTGGATTACGTGAAGGAATTGCGGTCGAGAAATGGGGCTGCGGTTCTGCATCTGTTTGGCGCGAACTTGCTGTATCTAGCGGCCTTTGCAATTGTGATTTTGCCGACCCTGATTACTCGCAAAATCATTTTTGGCGGGATGTTTCGATTCGGCACCTATGCGATCTTGCCGTGGGACTGGCGAGCTCCCTTCTGGCACTCCATTCTGGTTTCTTCCGATCACGGAATGTTGAGCTGGACTCCTCTTCTGGGTTTCGCCCTTCTTGGCTTATTCCTCCCTTTCCCCGGCGGGAAGTGGATTAAAGCCTATCTCGCTCTGGCGACCGTGGCCTTCTACTACGTCATCTCCAGTTATCCTTTTTGGGATGGCCTGGCATCGTATGGGAATCGATTTTTTATTTCTTTGACTCCAGTATTTATTCTTGGACTGGCGCTTCTGCTGGAACGCGCCGGCGGACTCTTCAGCTCATTCCGGCTGGCCTATGCAACGCAAGGCATGGTGGTTGCGCTTTTTGTCCTGTGGAATCTTGGATTCATCTTCCAATGGGGCACGCACATGGTTCCGGCACGCGGAGAGATTTCCTGGAGCGCCATGGTTCACAATCAATTCGTCGAAGTTCCCCAGCGAATGACGCAGAGCCTGGAAAATTACTTCCTGCACCGCGGCGAAATGATGCAGCATATTGAGCAGGAAGACATCGAGCAGCAAAAACTTGGAAGGGCGCCGGGAGAATAGCGAATTCCATGGGAGCGACGCAAACCCAGGCGGCGGTGGCCGCGAACCCTCCCGAATATCCCGTGGTGCGAATTGAAGCGCACCGCGGGTGGCTGGCTCTCGATCTCGCGGAATTGTGGGCCTACCGCGATCTGATTTATTTTTTTATCTGGCGCGACATCAAGGTCCGCTACAAGCAGACCGCCATCGGCGCGGCCTGGGCCATTCTCCAGCCCGTCCTGACCATGCTTGTCTTTAGTTTATTCTTTGGTAAACTCGCGAAGATCCCCTCGCAGGGATTGCCCTATCCCGTCTTTTACTACACCGCGCTCCTGCCCTGGATGTACTTTGCCACCGCCATGCAAAGCGCCACCAACGTCGTTGTGGAGCAGCAGCGCGTCATCACCAAAATCTATTTTCCTCGCGTAGTGCTGCCCATCGCGGCGGTTCTGGCGGGCCTGCTGGATTTTATCATCTCCTTCGCCGTGCTTCTGGCCTTGATGGCCTACTATCGCCTGGCGCCTACCGCAGCCGTCGTCTGGCTGCCGCTCTTTACCCTGCTGGCGGTGCTGACGGCTCTTGGCGTGGGCCTGTGGCTCTCCGCCCTCAACGCCCTTTACCGTGACGTACGCTACGTCGTGCCGTTTCTTGTGCAGTTCTGGCTGTTCGCCTCCCCGGTGGCCTACCCGAGTTCTCTGGTTCCCGCAAAGTGGCGCTGGCTTTACGGGTTGAATCCAATGGCAGGCGTGATTGAAGGATTTCGCTGGGCGCTAACCGGGCACGGCCAGCCGCCCGGCATTATGCTGGCGGCCTCTTCGTCTGCTGTGGTCCTCCTGGTTTTGAGCGGATTGGTCTATTACCACGCCATGGAGGGCACGATCGCTGACGTGGTCTGAACCATGCCCAAGCTATGACTGACATCGCCATTACCGCGGAGGGATTGGGAAAGCGCTACCGAATCGGCGCGCTGGCCCGCCAGACAACCATGGGCGAGCGGCTTACCCAGGCCATGAAGGCGCCGGTTCGCTGGCTGCGTTCGAATCGCGACGGATCGTCCGGAGGCCAGCGCGATTTTTGGGCGCTGCGCGACGTGTCGTTCGAATTGCGCAGGGGCGAAGTAGTGGGCCTGATCGGCCGGAATGGGGCCGGAAAATCGACCTTGTTGAAAATTCTCTCGCGCGTTACGCATCCCACGGTGGGACGAGCCGAAATCCATGGCCGCGTGGGGAGCCTCCTCGAAGTGGGCACCGGTTTTCATCCGGAGCTGACGGGCCGTGAGAACACCTATCTGAACGGGGCGATTCTGGGCATGGGCAAAAAGGAAATCGCTCGCAAATTCGATGAGATCGTGGCCTTTGCCGAGGTCGCGGATTTTATCGATACACCGCTGAAACATTACAGCAGCGGAATGCAGATGCGCCTGGCATTTGCCGTCGCCGCACACCTGGAACCGGAGACGTTGCTTATCGATGAGGTTCTGGCGGTGGGCGACATGGCCTTTCAAAAAAAATGCCTGGGGAAGATGGGCGAAGTAGCTAGCGGCGGCCGCACCATCATCTTCGTCAGCCATCAGCTGAACCAGATTCGTCGGCTTTGCGAGAAAGTGATCTGGCTCGATCAGGGAAAAATTTTCCAGGCCGGCCCCACGCCGGAAGTTGCGGGCGCCTATGAAAGCTCCATGTCGGATCGCGGGGACGCTCTGGGCCAGGCAAGAGGGGCCCCGGAAATCCACCACGGTTTCCTGAGTTGGGAAATTATCGAGCCGCGAGTCGAGAATCCGAACGTGCTGACGACGCCCGGCCCGGTTCACTTAAAATTTGTGCTCCGGCTGAACAAATCTGTAACCGACGGCCACCACGGCATCGCCCTGTACAACCACGAACGTCAATTGATGTGGGGCTGGGCAACGAAGCATCTGCAATTGGCCGAAGGGATTCATGAATTCCATTATTCCTTTCCCATGCTGCCCTTGCGGCCCGGCCTGTACAGCTGGCTGGTAAGCCTCTACGATCATGGCCGCGAAGTGGATGTATGGCCGTGCTTCCCGGAGATGGCCATCGCCACGGAAATACACCAGGATCTGCGCGACGAGTGGAATGGAATCCTCAACGTGCCTTGCGTGTTCGCGATACACAGTTCGGAACATGCGGCCGTGGTGCAGGCGGCTGAGCGCGCCACAGGAGAATCGGCATAGATGTTTGCTCCTTTGCATCGGCTGATCCGGTATTGCGGCAAGCTTTTGACAGGCTTCGGAATCGCAACTTATTTTGTCATTCTGAACGAAGTCAGGAATCTGATTGGTTTAAACGCGGGAAAAGAGAGATTCCTCGGCGCGCTGCGCGCCTCGGAATGACAAAAAGTTGAGTTTATATGCAACCTGTTTTGAGCGCGGATAAGCAGACAGGAAAAATAGGAAATGAGGTGCGCGAACGTTTAAGGGAAGCGGCCTCCGATTACGGCCCGGCCCCGCGCAGGAATTGAAACGATGGCACCCGTTAAAGACCAATACGCGGTACCGGACCCCCTCCTTTCTTCAGGGCTCAAGAATTCCCTGGAAGAATTCGGATTGGGCCGTTTAGGCCTTCGCGCAGGCCGCAAACTTATGCGAAGTCTGCGGAAGTTGCGCAATCCGGTTCACCGCAAACTTTGGATCAGCCGGTTCGGTCTGCCATTGCGCAATGCCATTTTGCTGAATCGCCGGATTACAGTTTCCATTGACGGGATTCCCGTTTTTCTTTCGCCGCAGGGAGCAACCGCCGGCGATATCTGGGCCGGACTACGCTGCGAAAGGCACGAAGTCTCGTTCATCCTGTCCGCGCTCAAGCCGGGAATGATTTTTTTCGACGTGGGAGCCAATGCAGGGTTGTTCGCAATCAGCGCCGCCAGGAAAATTGGCGGGAAGGGTGTGTTTGCTTTCGAGCCGTGTACTTCGACATGCGAACTGCTGAAGCGAAACCTGGAATTAAACCACCTTGCCGGCGTCAACGTGGTGCAGAGCGCCCTGGGGGAATCCGTAGGCGGTGGCGTGTTGCAAATCAATGTCCGCGGCAGAGACGGTCTGAACACCTTGGGCCAGGCGACGCATCCGGACAGTAAAGTAATAGGGCAGGAAAACGTCCGAATCAGCACGCTGGACGTTTTCCTAAGGGAACACAATGTCCCGCGCGTCGATGTAATGAAAGTGGATATCGAAGGCGCGGAACTGATGATGTTTCGTGGCGCGCGGGAATTGCTGGCGCGCGCGGACGCGCCCCTGATCCTGTTCGAAGGCTTTGGTTCTCTGACCCGGGGATTTGGCTACCATCCGGTCGAAACGCTTTGGTTTCTCGAGTCCTGCGGCTACTCCCTTTTTGTGCTGAACAGCGAATCCGGCGAAATCTCGGAATTAAAGCCGGACTATCAATACAATTCGATGGTCATTGCAGCCAAGCCAGGCCACGCCGCTTTCGAGGATTTGGGCGCGAGAGTGCAGTGAAAGTTGCCTTCATCAAACAAGTGCTCGACGTGCACGGGCCGTGGTCGAGCGTGCTCTGGGAGAACACCACGCCGCGGCGCTTGCTGGACGTGTGGCCGGGCAAGGCCACCTTCTGGGAAATGACCTGCTGTCTGCAGGCGGATTGGTACATCATCCCACAGCAACTGTCGAGCGACTACGCGCAAGAGATAAAGAAATATCTGGGCGGCCCGGAGATTGTCACGCGCCACACGCGCAACGTGGTTGCACCGGAAATGGTCCCCTTCGAGAAGTACGATCTGGTGATCACGTTCGATCCGATCTGGGCCGTGCCCGCGGAATCGTCCACGCTGTTCGCCTACCTCGTGGTCGAGCACTGGGATCGCCTCTACAAGGAGGCGTTGCGCCACCCGCGAGGCTGGTACGATTTGTTTCTCGCGCATATGCTGGATGCGCCCAACACCCTCGCCTCCTTGCCGCAGGCCCTGGCGTTCCCTTACCTGCGCGATCCCGATACCGTTCATGACGTCTTCCCCGCGGAAAAAGAAGAGGCGGTATGGGCGGACTTTCGCACGCTGACCACGCTGGGGATGGCTGAAACCTACGGAATGTGGGTGGCCACCGGAGACGCGGCCGCCAAACGCCTGGAAGAAACTCTGCGCCTGCCCGTACTCTACAAGAGCGACTTTAACGAAAACCCCTATGGCATCTCCGATCCTCCCGCCTGGGGCGATACCCTGAATTATTTCGACGCGATGGCGCGCTGCCGCTACTACGTGGGAGTCGGAACCATCGCCGGAGCGGGCCAGGCCATCTGTGATGCAGCGTCGCTGGGGTGCCTCTGCATAGGCCAGCAAGAGAAAGCGTTCCATCGCTTAGTCTGCCATCCCGCCGCGCTCTGCGCCGGCATGATAGAGCTGCCACGCAGGCTTCGGGCGATTGCCGGCTCCCGGGATTTGCAGGAAGAGGTCCGCGCGTGGCAGGATGCCGCACTGCGAGATTTCTTCCAACGGCGACCGCTGGCTCTCCTGGAAGAGGCGGTATCCATGAAGGGCAGGAGCCCGGCCGGCCAGAAAGCCGCGCGGGCTTAACGCCAGGGAAGCCGCAAGTCCGAGGGGTTCGAACGACGATTGCATGGCAGGGGAGATTGCGCCTTGAAGCTTTGGAACATCCTGGTAACCGGAAGCAGCGGCCTGATCGGCTCGGAAGCCGTCGAGTATTTCGATCGCCAGGGTCACAAGGTTGTCGGCGTGGATAACAACATGCGCCGCGTTTTCTTCGGCCCTCCGGGGGACACGTTGTGGAATCTCGAGCGGCTCAAGAAAGTTACGCGAAATTTCACTCCCGAGTCGCTCGATATTCGGGACCGCGACGGGGTCATGGCGCTGTTCCGCGAAAATCATTTCGACCTGGTCATCCATTGCGCGGCGCAGCCTTCGCATGACAAGGCGGCGGACATCGCGCTTCTGGATTTTGAAGTGAACGCGCTGGGCAGCGTGAATCTGCTGGAAGCCACGCGCCAACATTGCCGCGACGCTGCGTTCGTTTTCATGAGCACCAACAAAGTGTACGGCGACGCGCCCAACGAGAAGCCGCTGCAAGAAAACGAGACGCGCTACGACTATTCCGACCCAGCTGATTACGAAGGAATTGACGAAACCTGCCGCATCGATCGCACTCTTCACTCGCTGTTCGGCGCTTCCAAAGTTGCCGCGGATATTTATGCGCAGGAATATGGCCGCTATTTCGGAATGGGTGTCGGAATTTTTCGCGGCGGCTGCCTAACGGGTCCGTCGCATTCAGGTGTCGAGCTCCACGGGTTTCTTTCGTATCTGCTCAAAGTGGCGCTCTCCGGAAAGCCGTACACCGTCTTCGGGTATAAAGGAAAGCAGGTTCGCGACAACATCCACAGTTTCGATGTGGTGCGCGCGTTCGAGGAGTTCGCGCGCAATCCGCGGCCCGGCGAGGTGTACAACCTCGGCGGAGGCCGCGCCAACAGCGTCTCCATGCTGGAAGCCATTGCGCGAATCGAAGCGCTGACCGGACGAAAGATCAATTGGACCTACACGGAGCAGGCGCGCAAAGGCGATCATATCTGTTACATCTCCAACTTGGCGAAGCTGGAGAGCCATTACCCTGGTTGGAGCGTGACTCGCAATCTTGATTCCATCCTCGAGGAGATGGTGGCTGCTGAGCGGGAGCACAGCCAGAAAGCTTAGGCGGCCTGGCCGCAATCCTGAATGCTCACCATTTCTGCCAGCTGTGGAGTTCTGGAAAGTTCAAGAGGCAAGGAGCGCGATCGTGCAACAAGGATTTAAAACGGCGCTGCGTGCGATCGTCCCCCGAACCATTTGGATGAAAATCAGCGCCGTGAAGCGGACACTTGTCCGCTGGGCCCTGCGGCACTCGGCCTTAAAGCATGGTTGGATCAGTTCTTACTTTAATGCCTGGGAGTTGAACGCATACGGTTTGAACGTCACGCTCGCCACCGATTATTACTCCCCGCTCCCCGACCTGCGCCGCCTGCAAAAGAATCGGGATCGCTGGTCGAGGCCGAGTGATCTGCCGGGCGTGCATATCGATTTGTCTCAAATGAAGGATTTGTGGAACCACGTGGCCGCATCCTTCCTGAGTGAGTTTGAATCCCTGCCCAGCTACGCGGAGCTTATGAAGGAGAGCTACGGGGAGGGCTACACGCCCTTGGATGCGATGACACTCTATTTCTTGTTGCGGCACCACCGACCGCGGCGTTATCTGGAGGTGGGCGCGGGGCTCTCGACTTACTACGCTTCTTGCGCCGCGCGGCAAAATGCGGCGGAAGGTGGGCCCATGGCCATCACTTGCATCGAGCCCTTCCCGCACGCCAAATTGAGGTCGCTTGCCGGGATCAACCTCATCGAAAAAGATGTGCAGGAAGTGGATTGCTCCCTGTTTGAAGCGTTGGGGGCGGGCGATGTGTTGTTCATTGATTCCACGCACGCCCTCAAGATAGACGGCGACGTGGCCTATCTCTACCTCGAGATCCTGCCGCGGCTCAACAAAGGTGTAATCGTTCACATTCACGACGTCCCGTTTCCCTATAACACTCCGTTTCCGGCGGACATCTGGGTATTCGAACGCGAGTGGCCGGTTTTTTGGACCGAGGCCATGCTCCTTCAGGCTTTTCTGTGTCACAACTCCGAGTTCCAGATTCGCCTCTCGCTGCCGTTCCTCCGGTTCAAGGATGAGGAATTCCTGCGCCGGAGTGTTTCGAGGTATGAGCAGCGGAAGGGAACCGGGCACGACACTTTCTCATCCATCTGGCTGGAAAGGATCTGAGCGATTGAGCGGGATTCGCGGAAACCGAAGATGATTACTTTTTTTTCCACTCCCAAACCGTTTCGCGGTCACATCGGCATCATTCAGCGCAATGCCATGCGCAGCTGGACGCTCGCGCATCCCGGCGCGGAAGTCATCCTGTTCGGGAACGAAGAAGGCGCCGCGGAAGCCGCGCGCGAGCTTGGGGCCCGCCATGAATCGGAAGTGGAGCGCAACTCCTTGGGAACTCCGTTGCTTTCGAGCCTGTTTGAGCGCGCCGACCGTCTGGCCCGGCACAACCGGTTGTGCTTCCTCAATGCGGACATTCTTCTCACCGACGATTTTCTGGCTGCCTCCGCAAGATTGCTGCAAATCCATGAGCGTTCCCTGATGGTCGGCCGCCGCTGCGATATGGATATCACCGAGCCATGGGATTTTTCATCGCCGGACTGGGGCCAGCGCCTGCGCTCCCTGGCCGGCAAGCGCGGCAAGCTGCGGCCGGCACAGTGGATCGATTACTTCGTCTTTCCGCGGGGTCTGCTGCACCAGCAGGTGCCGCCCTTCGCCGTCGGGCGGCCGGGATATGACAACTGGCTCCTCTGGAAGGTTCGTTCGATGGGCGTGCCCGTGGTGGACGCGACGCAGACGGTGATGGCCATCCATCAAAACCACGATTACTCGCATCACCCTGGCGGGCAAGAAGGGCTTTGGCGGGACGTCGAAGCTAAACAGAACTACGCGCTGCTTGGCAAAGGGCACTTTGCTACGATTGAAAATGCCACGCACCGGCTCACACCCCGCGGGCTCCGTCCAAATTATTACCACTGGGTGGCGCAAGCGAAACGCAAGACGCTGGCGTTCGGCAGCGCCGCATGGTTTGCGCTCCTGGGCCTGACGCGCCCGGTGCGACACAAGCTTGGCCTTCGGCAAGGCGTCGTTCCAAAAGTTCAGTCGGAAAAAAAATAGAAGGTATTTCGGGCCGCGCATAGCCTGGCAGATTTCCGGTCCGATCGCAGGGAAAAAGGCAGGTCATGTCCAAGCCGTACGTAAGCGTGCTCATCGACACCTACAACCACGAGCGCTTCATCGAGCGCGCCATCACCAGCGTCCTCGAACAAGACATTCCCATGGACGGCGTGGAAATCCTGGTCGTGGATGACGGTTCCACCGACCGCACACCGGAACTCGTTCGCCGCTTCGAGCCGCGCGTGCGTTACCTGCGAAAGCCCAATGGCGGGCAAGCCTCCGCATTCAATTTTGGATTCGCTCAAGTACAGGGAGAGATCCTGGCGACGTTGGATGGCGACGACTGGTGGGCCAGGGAAAAGCTGCGCCGGGTGCTTGAGACTCTGGAGGCCAATCCGGACGTTGGCATCGTCGGGCATGGCCTTTACGAAGAGTATTCCGACGGTCGTTCGAATGGACTGATTCTCCCGGGCAGTTTTTACCGCCTGGCCATGCGATCCCGGCAGGATGCGGATTTGTTCCGCAGCCTGGCTGCATTTTTCGGGACCAGCCGAATGACCATTCGAAAGGCGGTTCTGGACCGGATTCTGCCTGTCCCCGAAGAACTGACCATCGAGGCGGACGAATACATTTTCACACTGGCGGCGGTGATTGGTTCGGCCATCATTTTGAATGAACCGTTGTGCTACTACGGCATTCACGCCGGAAATCTTTTTCAGTTTGATAAGTTTGAACCGGCCAGGGTGAGGCGCAAGTTGAATGTCTTGCAAGCGTTGTTGCGCGAGCTTCCGGCCAAGCTCAAGGAATTCGGGGCGACGGAAGAAATCGTCAAAGCCCTGGTTCGCGGCACGGAAGTGGACGCGGGCCGGATGCGTCTGAGCCTGGACGGAGGAAGCCGCCTGGAAGCGTTTGCAGTTGAGCAGGCTGCCTTCCGGATCGCCTATCGCCGGGTCACCTGGAGGTACCGGCTATTTCGTGTTTTTGTGCTGTTGCAGACTTTGCTGATGCCGCCGCGCGTGTTCTACCGCATGCGGCGCTGGTACACCGAAAAGGGCCTGTCCCGCCTAAGGAGTTGGACGGGCGAACCGGTCCCCGCCGTGCAAATCGTGGAGCGGCGGCCAGGGTGAGGCTATGAATACAGCTTTGATGGGGGCAGCCGCCCACGGCATCGGCAGCATTCGAATGGGACGCCGCGCCGTTCCGGGTCAAGGGCGATTAGTAGACGGACTCGGCCGGCTCGCTGGGTGGATTGGCGGAGACCTTGCGGTGTCATCACCGTGGCCGGGTGTTCGCTTCGAAACGGACCTGAGCGATCGAATCCAAAGGCAGATGTGGGCTGGGACCTATGAACCGCATGTGAGAGCTTGCCTGGACGCGCTGGTCGAGCCGGGGCATGTGTATTTTGACGTTGGCGGCCACATCGGCTACCACGCTGTAGCAGCAGCGCACAAGGCCGGAGTGAATGGCCAGGTATTCGCATTTGAGGCGGACCCTATGATGTACGAACGCCTGTTGCGCAACCTGGAGCAATTTCCATGGGCGCACGCAACGCATGCCGCAGTCTGGGCCCATGGCGGGACACTCAGATTCTCCCGGTCTCCCGTCGCTCAGGAGTCCGGTTGGGGGACCCTCAGTGAAGTTCGGAATTTTGACAAGGGCGAGCATGTGGATGTCCGCGCAGTCTCTCTCGATGATTGGTGCCGCCATACGCGTTTGACTCGATGGGACGTAATGAAGTTGGATGCCGAAGGATCGGAGCTCGCGGTTCTGCGCGGCGCCCAGAGTGCGTTAAAAGAATTTCAGCCAATCATGATGATTGAGATTAATGGGATTGTTCTCCAACAAGCGGGATTCTCATCCGCGGAAGTCGTGGATTTTCTCACCACGCGGAACTATCGTTTGTTTGCGCTTTCCTTCCGTCGGCTGGAAACCTGGAGCCTTGGAAGGCACGGCAACTTCAGCGACACGCTATGCCTGCCTGAAGTCCGTGCGGCTTCCGCATTGCAACGGCTGGCGCGCGCGGGGTTCGATCCGATTGATTGAGGCCGCGCGCGCCTGAGCCAGGACGGAGGAAGCCGCCGGGAGGCGTTTACAATTGAACGGGCTGGCATCTGGATCGCCTATCGTCAGGTCGCCTGAAGATACCCGTTGTTGCGCGCTGCGAGTGCGGGCGGCAGGAAGGCAAGTCTAGTCGACTTGGTAGATTCGCTGATCCGTGCGTGCAAAGACGAGCGTCAGGCCGGAGGGATGTTCGGGCAAGTCGAAAGATCGGTCTTCCGTTTTACAGTCGAGAATGTGGGTCACGTGCAAACTAGGCAACTGCGACATCACTTCCGGAATGGTGGTGGCGTCCGGTATGGGCAGCTCTCCCCATGGGCCAAAAGCTTTAATATAGGGCTTATCCACAAAGAATGGCGCAACCTCTGGATTCAAAATCATCACTTTTCTGACAGACGCTTCCCGGTTAATGAAGTCAAAGCCCTCGGCGCAGGCTGTCTCCTCCAGTGTCCGCCGCGCTTCAAAGGGCCTCGACAGGGCGGCATGAACGTCTTCCCGTCGATCCTGAACGATCATGAACATTCCATAGAGTATGGAAATCGCGACAACCACAGCGGACAGGGCTCGCGCATTTCGTGAAGCCGAGCGGACAATATATTGCCAACCGAGGACTCCAAAGATCACGGCAATTACGTACATGTTGATCGCGTACCTTGACTCCTGGGCGGTCACAAACCAGGCCGCCGCCTCCAGCACGGCGAACAACAACACTCCCTTTGCGAACGCATCGCGCCGGCTGGCCATTAACCCGATCGGCCCCAAGGCCCATGGGACAAGACCGATCCCGCCCGCTCCTCTGAAGTTAGCGGTGTGGTAGGTCATGTTGAATGGAAGAAGGAAAAAAGCCAGGGGGCCCCTGCCCATGCCGCCTCCCCGGAAATGGACCTCTCCCGCCAACGATGGCACCACTAAGGGCGACAGATCCTTGGGAGTGAAAAAATGAAGCAATACAGGCGGGGGCGGGTAGATGGGGGATCCGTACACAATCCAATTTCGCAGGTAGTACGGAGAAGCAATGGCAATCGCCGCGCCGCACGCGATTCCCAGGGATTTCAATATCGCCGGTAGAGGGCGGCGGTAAGCCCACACCGAAACCAGAAACGAGCAGAAAATCAACAGCGGCCAGGCCATGATTCCCGTATATTTCGTGGCCATCGGCAAGCCGCAGAAAATTCCGAACAAGACGAAATCCTTCGGCTGTTCCGCGTCGAAAGCTACGCGCAGGGCTGCAAGAACGAAACTGGCGTATATGGCATCCAGGAACCCACCATAAACTCCCCGGTATGCCGTGGGCATAGCGGCAATTAACGCGGCGGCCCACCAGGCCTCGGAGGGGTTGAGACCCATGCGGACCGCCAAGCTTGCGGTGGTCAGCAGAATCGTAACAAAGCCGATAAGCGAGAAAAATCCGGGGGCGCGCTGCCCCCCCAAAGACATCAGCGCGGCATATTGGGTTTCGACCACCACGGGGAAAAACGTCGGAACTTCGTCGGCAACAGGCCGAATCACCCCTTCGCGCAGCCAGACCTTCGGGCCCTGGTAATGGTATGCGATCGCGTCGTCGTTCATATCGCCAGTGGGCAGCGCAAGACCGCCGATGGCTGTCACCAGGAAAATGCTGAAAATGATTGCGGCCGGGAGTAGCGGAGGACGGACCCTTCCAAGAGCCGGCCAGGACTCGCGGTCCGCACGCGCCAGGGAGACGCAGCCGGTCAGCACGCCCGAAAATAAAACCAGAAGGATGGCAGCGCGCGAAAACCAGACCTGGCCCACGCAGAACAGAATCGTTCCCTGAATTCCGAAGCCTCCGAGAAAGGTCACCACGGTGCGATCGAGTTCCGAAAAAGTTTTTGGAAGCAGTCGGTGAAACAGGGTCCCGAAACCGAGTGCGGAGGCCAGAAGAAAGATATTCGCGAGGATCGCCAGGAGCGCATTCATGGGAGGGGCCGGCGAGCAATGCCACTCAGAAGAGTCTGCGCGATGTGCGATCCAAGGACGCGGATGAGGAAGAAAACGACAATCGCCATGAAAATCCAGAGTTCCATCAGGCGGGACAAGAGAACGCGCGCGACCTTCCCACCGCCCTCCCTGTTTTCCACGGTGATGCTTTCGGTTGATGCCCGCATAGGCGTAATTATTTTTGCAGAGCGATGATAAGGCGTTCGACGACTAGAAGCAAGAAGGGCTGCCTGCGGGTCCTGACCCCGGATTTGCAATTTGAATCTCGGCAATGGGAGTGTTAGAAGAAGGGTTGACACGAGAGGGCGGCGGCCATAAGGTTTTGCGCAGAAATGGCGCCGCGATCGGAAATCGCGGCTTGAGCCGGCTGCCTGTGAACACGGCTCGGGGGCAGCGGGTTCCATAGTTATCGGCGCTGGAATAGAAAAGAAGACGCGGCGTTTCGCGGAGATGAGGAGAATTGAACAAGCCCAAAGTCATCGTGGTGATGCCCGCGTATAATGCGGCGAAAACGCTCAAAATCACCTACGAAGGTATCCCGCCTCAATCCGTCGATCAGATCATTCTTGTCGATGACGGGAGCACGGACAAGACCCTGGAGATCGCTCGCGAATTGCAGCTCACCGCATTTGTGCACACGCGCAACTTCGGTTACGGAGCCAACCAGAAGACCTGCTACACAGAAGCCCTCAAAGAGGGCGCTGACATCGTGGTCATGCTTCACCCGGACTATCAGTACGATCCGACGCTTCTGCCCGAGGTAGTGGGTCCGATCAAGGCCGGCGAGGCCGATATCGTTCTGGGTTCCCGCTTCCTGGCGGGGAACACGCTGGAACAGGGCATGCCCTGGTGGAAATATCTGGGAAACAGATTTCTGACGAAACTCGAGAATTGGACGCTGGGATTGAACCTATCCGAATATCACACGGGCTACCGTGCTTATAACCGCAGGGTCCTCGAAGATATCCCATTTTCATTGAATTCCGATAAATTTGTCTTCGATCAGGAAATGCTGGTCCAGGCGACTCATTTGGGATTCAGAATTAAAGAGGTCCCCGTCCCCACGAAGTATTTTCCGGAAGCGTCGAACGCGAGCTTCGTGGACAGTAGCATTTATGGCTTGAGCATTCTTGTCCTGCTGGCCCGTTACAGTCTGCACAGGGCGTCTCTTGTCTCGCAAAGGCAGTTTCAATCCTTCCACTCCAGATACAGGAGAGTGCAGTGAATGGTTCGAGGATGCCGGGGCCTGAATATGAATTCAAAGCTTTTCGGTACAGCAGTCACTACTGGATATTGAAACTGTTGGAGCGGGAAAGAGCGCCTGTGAAGGTCCTCGATGTCGGGACTGCCAGCGGTTATCTTGGAAAGATATTGAAGGGAAGAGGCCATGCCGTCACCGGGATCGAGAGGGACGTCGCGACGGCCGAAAGAGCGAGAGGCTACTACGATTCCTTTCATCTGGCCGATATCGAAAGCTTTGAGTTTCCTTACCGGCGCGAATTTGATTACATTTTGTTCGCAGATGTTTTGGAACATCTGCGCGATCCGGCGGCCGTTTTGCGGCGATGCCTTCCCGCGCTGAAAGAATCCGGCAAGATTATCGTTTCCGTGCCGAATGTGGCCAACTTTCTCATTCGTTTAAGCCTGCTCTTCGGCAGGTTCGACTACATGGACCGCGGCATCCTCGATAGGACTCACCTCCGGTTTTTTACGCTGCGAAGTCTGAAAAAAATGATGAACGAAGTTTCCTGCGGAATCCTGGACGTAAGGCCGACTCCACTCCCCGTGCAAATCGTCTTCGAGTTCACCGAGAGCAAATTCTTTGCGCCGCTGCACGAAGCTTTTTATATGCTCACACGAAGCTGGAAAACTGCGTTTGCGTACCAGTTTGTAATGATTGCCGCACCGGGCCAGCCGGGAGTTCTCCTTGCGCCCGACGACGAAACCCTCACCGAGAGGATGTTGACAGACAAGTGAACTCCGCAGTTACGGAGGTGCACAGAGTTCATTCTTGCGTCTCTCCTTCGACACGCGTCATGCGAGAATGTTTCGAGTTCGTCAGGAACAAAAGGAGTCCGGCGATCCTTCATGATCACCCTGGGCTTTAACTATTCGCAGATGCATGATTCCTCCGCGTGCATCGCGCTTGACGGCGAGTTGCTCTTTGCCGTGGCCGAGGAACGCATCAGCCGGATCAAACACGATGCCGGCTTTCCACACAACGCCATTCGCGCCTGCCTCGATTTTGCCGGCGTGCGTGCCGATCAACTCGACGCCGTTTGTTCCGGCTGGCAGGCGCCCGGCAAGGTATTTGCCGCGGACTTGAAGTGTTTTGCTCGCGGACAATATCCGGTTACTTACCTCAACGTTTTGAACTCAGCACGGCTTTTCGCGAGCATGGCCCACCAGAATGGCGGATTCAACCGCTTCACTCATCATTTCGGCTCGACCAGGGCGCAATTGCGTTTTGTGGATCACCATTTAGCCCACGCCATCAGCGCCTACTCGTATTCCGGATTCGACAGTGCCGCCGTCGTGGTGATGGACGGCCGAGGAGCATGGGAAGCGAGTTCCATCTGGTACGGCCATGACGGCCGGCTCGACCATGTGCTCACGATTCCTTGGCCGAATTCGCTGGGGCTTTTTTACGCGCAGTTCACGCAATACCTCGGGTTCGTTCCGAACAGCGATGAATGGAAAGTCATGGGCCTGGCGCCTTACGGGAACCCCGGCGTGAATCTCGGCGAATTCATCTCATTGAATCAGGAGACGTATCGCGTCAATGCGCCGCTACTTTTTGACCGCCAAAACGGCAGTTCCGCCATCGCCCGGCGGCTGGGGCCGGAGCGAACACCGGAAAGCGAAATCGACGACAGTTTCAAAAACATCGCCTTTGCCGTGCAGGACGCCTGCGAGATCGCCATGCTGGCTTTGGTAAAGCTTGCCACTGAGAAAACCGGCTGCCGCAACGTGTGCCTGGCCGGAGGCGTGGCGCTCAACTCCAAGGCCAACGGAAAGATTCAAGCGTCGGGCGAAGTCGACCATATTTTTATTCAGCCCGCGGCTTCCGACGATGGCGTGGCGCTCGGCGCCGTGTTTGCGCCTTACCTGGACGGCGGCGGTCGCTTGCCGATGAAGCCGCTTCGCCACGCCTATCTCGGCCCCGAATTTTCCGACGTTGAAATTGAAAAGGCGCTGCGGACTTACAAGCTGCGCGCATCGAAGCTGAATGAAATTGCCGCAACCACCGCGGAACTTCTTGCCAATGGAAAAATTATCGGATGGTTCCAGGGACGAATGGAGTTTGGCCCGCGCGCGCTGGGGCATCGCTCGATTCTGGCCGACCCACGCGATCCTGAAATGAACGCCAAAGTGAACAATGCCGTCAAATTCCGGGAGTGGTGGCGCCCGTTCGCGCCATCCATGCTGAAGGAGGCGGCGACGGAATACCTCGAACACGCATGCGATTCACCGTTCATGATTCTCACCAACCCGGTGCGCCCCGAAAAGCGCAGTATCATTCCTTCGGTCACGCATGTGGATGGAAGCGCGCGCCCGCAAACGGTGGAAAAAGAAATCAGCCCGCTGTATTGGGATCTGATCAACGAATTCGGAAAGCGCACCGGCGTCCCCGTGCTCATGAACACATCGTTCAATCTTCGCGGCGAAGCGATCGTGAACACGCCCACCGACGCCATTCGCACCTTTTTCAGCTCCGGGATGGATGCGCTAGTTATTGGTTCATTTTTGGTGGAAAAGTGAGCGCCGGGAAAGTGATCTTGCTGCTCGGCCGCCGGGACGAGCCCACCGACGGCGTTTTGGATTATTGCCAATGCCTGCGAGAGGCGGGCCTTGCGCGCGGACTTTCCTTCGAACTCGCTCAAGTTCGCTGGGCGGAAGAGGGATGGCGCAGGGCCTTGGCAGAGCTGCGCGAAACGGCCTCCGGTTGGCGCGATAGCTGGGTTTTCCTCCAGTTCACAACGCTCGCCTGGTCGCGCCGCGGGTTTCCCGTGCGCGCGCCCCGTGTTCTCGATGTGCTCCGGCAATGCGGCGCGCGGCCCGGCGTCGTGTTCCATGACTTCGCGCCGTTTCCCGGCACCGGACTCGTTGGCGGCGCCCGTGAGTATTGTCACCTGCGGGTGTTTCGCCAGCTTTATGCGCGTTCGGAGATGGCCATCTTCACGGTTCTGCTCGACACCATATCGTGGCTGCCCCAGCACCGTGAAAAGATGGCCTTCATACCGGTCGGGGCAAACTGTCCGGAAGCGATATCCGTAGCCCGTGAGGATTCCCCCAAAGTCAAATCCGTCGCGGTATTCGGCGTAACCGAAGGGCGAAGGGTGCTGAGTGAGTCCGCCGCCAC
>Ga0210401_10000904_pt1 | contig 35864 bp, 30 predicted proteins | sample IncBWH32MmetaG_FD_150866 | JGI IMG/M metagenome (GOLD analysis project Ga0210401, IMG submission 150866) | Forest soil microbial communities from Barre Woods Harvard Forest LTER site, Petersham, Massachusetts, United States - Inc-BW-H-32-M | ecosystem: Environmental > Terrestrial > Soil >... | reverse complement strand
CCAGAGACCGTGCATATAGCCCATCTCGGTAAATAAGCGAAACACGGTCGGGATGTCGTTCGTGTTCGGTGCTGTTACTTCATCGTAGGGCTTGCCGATCAGTTCCTCCGGGCGATAGCCAAGAAGCTGACAGAAACTCTCCGAAACTTGCACGAACTTTCTGTCGCTGTCTACGACGGTGATGAACTCTGGCTTTACTTCGCACCGAGGGGATGTACGTGCTTCTAATTCCTGGCGCATTGACTTGACAGCATCGCGCGTCCGATCAGGACAGTCAGCTTGGGATTCGTGCCGATTAACGTGCGGTGGGATGTACGGTTTTGGCTTGGACATAGAAGCGTGCTCCCTGCTTGCCATGAAATGCCCGAACACCTTCTATACGATTCCATACCGAATATGTCAAGATACCGGTCCTATAACGGCCGCCCAGGTGGGCGTGACTCGCCAGACGATCAACTCCATTGAAAAGGGCCGATTTAACCCTAACCTGCGCCTTGCGTTCAAAATTACCCGCGCCTTTGGGAAGCAGATCGCAGAAGTCTCACTGGCGTGACATCCGCCTTCGGAGGCAATTGCGTACCAACGCGCAGAGATCGCGTGAGATTATTCAGCGTGGCGATGGCGGAAAACGCGGCGAGCTGCGAAGTGCGCGGATTCCCGCTCGATGGCACGTTCTCGACGTTTAGGGTGAGCCGACCGAATTCGCCCTGCACGCGAATCTCGTGGACGTTTTCTTTTCCACCTGGCATGGCCACGATTCGGACGCACACAGGCACCCGGGTGGCGGGATCAATCGCCGGGCACAGTGAAGCCGCAACGTTCGACGTCGCTGGGAACGCGCGCGTGGCCTTCTCGGCGAGCCCCTCAAAGATCACCGTATCTTCCGTCAAGCTGTACCCCAATCCCCATAATCCTTCACGCCTGCTCGACCCGACGTGAGCTACCCGGCCAGTAAAGCGACGATAACTCACTTTCGGCAAAGAACCGGGCAGCACCGCTCGTCAATTGGACGATGATTCTCTCCCCTTCTCACTCACCTCCCGTAATTTTCGCAGCTCACGCCAGCGCGCATACTGAGCCGCTTTGCTTGGATCGGGATCCTCTTCGTCTTTGAGCCAGAAACAGAACCAATCTACGTCTCCTTGCTGCGACGCCATTCGCACCCAAGGCCGCTGCAGAATGTGACTGGCCTTTGGCAGATAGAGCATCTCCACAGGCTTTCCCAATCTGCGCAGCGCCGCATACGTTGCCCACTGACACGTCAGGGTGTATGGACTCAAAGGTTGAAGTAGCAGCGGCGTCTCAACCATTGCTAAACGAAACTCTGGCGACCGCTCGAGCCACAAGGAGATCGTCGGTCCCCAGGGAAGACCTCCGATAATCGACTCCGAGTCCGAGGCTGTGTAAGGAGCAGTATTGAGGAATTGAATGTAGGATGAGTAGCCGGCGTCGCTGCCGTCAGCCACAACGGCAGCCGCGAAATGTGTGCCCTCATGAGTGATCATGTAATTTACGTAGAGACCCGTCCGGCTGAATCCGATGATGCCGACGCGGCCGCGATCCAAAATGCCTCGCTTTTCGACTGCGGTGATCGCTCGCTCCAGAACGTCGGACATGTTCGGAGCTTCCTCGGGTGTCTCGTCCCACTTGTGGAGGTCCGGCACCTGAAGCACAAGAAACCCCTTGGCTGCCAAAGCTTGCGCGGCGAACGCGGTGGTAAACGAACCGTCGATCCAAAATCCGTTCGGATCAAACCCGTGCGTCTGGACCACCAGCGGGTACTTCTTGGAGGAAACGAAGTCCGGAGGGAGGTAGAGACCAGAATGCACTTCACTGCCGTCACGAATGGTGAATTGGATGTCCTCGACCTTTCCGAACTCTATCTTTGCGAACTGCGGATTGGGGTCGAGTAGAAGGAACCTCGCCCCCGTTTTCACATGGCGCGCAACGATCTTCGGTGGATCGTTCAGAGTCTGCTCCGCTACGATTTCTGGGCGATCCAAGACATCCGGTGCGAGATTGTGGTCCACCTGTTTCCAGTTGCCTTCGTCCTTCTGGTACGACTGATTCGATGGAGCCTCTCTTGAAAGTTCGGCGCGCCGCTTTTCGAATGTGACCACATTGGTCTGTGAGTTCCATTCAATGAATTTCAGGTTCTGGTTTGCGATCTTGGAATATTGCAAGCTCTTGAGGTCAACCTCTACAACGAACGTCGTGCCCGATGCGACCGACGGTTTCGCTTGATCCGGATCAACAAGAGGCAGATACACTCCCGTCAAGATCACCGACGTCGAATCTGGCGACCAAGCGACTTCCGAGCCATGGTAGCCGACCGGAGCATTCAGAAGCACGCGCCCCTCGCCCGTTTCGATATCGATCAAACCGTACCTGAATACCCAGGATGCTGCCTCTTTCGCAACTTTGTGGGAAAGCACCTGGCCCAGCAGCGCTTCCCCCTTATACTGACGCCAGGTTTCTGGGAGGTTGGTCCGGTTCAACTTGGCGATCAAATAGCGGCCATCCGGAGAAACGGAAAAGTCCGGAATACGTCCCAAACCTCCCGCAAGTTCCGGAGGGACGACCAGCGGCCGCTCGCTTGCACTCCCCGCCTTCAACGCAAACAGATCCACATCGTCATCTATATCCGTGATTTCTCCGGCGATTAGATCTGCCATCTTCTCATCGTGTACCACGAAGCCGTGCTGCACAGTCCTGTCAGTCAAGAGACTTCTTGCGGGTTTCTCGGCGGCGTAAACGATTTCACGCCCCTCTCGGTCCGAGGAAAATGAGACGAGATTTGTCGGATGACTCGTAAGCTCTTTGACGGTTCCCGAACTGCACTGGACCGAATAGAGCTGCGAAGTCTCTCCCGGCTTTTCACCGAGGAACAAAATCGTGTCGTTGTCGCTAAGCCACGCGACACTGTTAATCGCTTCTCGTGGTGAAGACGCGGCCATCGTGACGAGCGTCTTCGGCGGTATGCCCCTGGGAATCTCGTCTGTTCGAAATAGCAGCATCGAATACTCGTTCGTATTGTTCTCCAGGTTTCCCTTTTTCAGCAAGATGATGAAGTTCTTGCCATCGGGCGAGAAGGTCGCAAAGTCCCGGGTTAGAGCGTTGGCATAGCTTCTGTCAGAATTCGGGCCCGCAATCAGAGTCATGCCGATGGAATCCGTTTCCGTCATCCTCCGCTTCTCACCGGCCGTTGGAGTGTCCGCGCTCGACGAGCCACTTTGAATTTTTGAGGGTTTGACTTTCTCGGTCTCCACACCCTTCGCTACCGGCCCACGATTGGCGCCGCGGCAGATTCCTGCCAAGACCGGTGAGAATGAGACCGAGAGTGCAAGCACGACCAGCTGCGAACCGAAACTGCTAAATTTTCGGAATGTCATAGAAGCTCCAAAATAGATTTCTTGCATTCCAAACCCGCCCACGGAAGGCACAGGGGCGCATTATTGGGATCGAGATAGGAACGTTATGCGGGGGCCATACGATTCGTGGGATAGCATCCTTGATTCAATGGCGCGGACTGTCATCCTCTTCACCCAGCACTCGAAATCGGATTGTCGATGTGAATTGTTGGGGATCGAATACCATGGCGTCGATTGCGAAAGGAGAACTTGCCAGCTTAAAGCTCAGCACTCCGCATACCGGGTCCGATTGAGGCTTCAAGTCTTGACGGCCTACGGCATTGAAATCCCACACGGCTCCTACCGTATGCGTCCCGTTCGTCGCATTGGTTGGCTCCACAGTTTCCAGACTGGACTGAGCGTCGAGCAATCGAAGTTTAATGGGCAGCTTCAGGGTCTTTCGAGAGCTATTCGCAACGCAGACCTTCAAGGAATACTCGTGGCGCGCCTGATCGGTGGCGATTTGAGTCAGTTTGACCGCAACGTCTCCCGACACATCCGCCAAGCTTGATAGGTCCGGAGAGCCATTCTTTTCGACGGGGCCCGTCACGCTGATCGCGCTCGTCCACACCTGATCCGTCCCGGACCGGTCATCGACCCAGAGCGCATGAAATATTCCTGTGGAGTCGGGCGTCAGTCCCCAGGTTTCACCTCCCGAGATGTGCTTGAGGTACCGCGTGATGTCCATCCGGATGTCGCTTCCAGATGCTTCCGCCGATGCGTAAAGGGGCCACGGTTCTCTTTGGTTTGCCCGGTGTGCCGCCGATGAGATCTGCACGCTCGGTGAAAACGTGTCACCGCCATCGAGAGACGCCGAAAGCCTGACCCAACGATCCACCTTGTTTGGAGAGTCTCCAGCGTCATACCACCCGACCGCCACAACGCCTTGGCGATTCACGGCAATCTCCGGCATGTAAGGATTGCGAGGAAGATCGCGCGAATCGTCGTTTATCTTTCGTGGCGCAGTCCAGCTCTGGCCCTGGTCGACTGAGTAGGAAAGTAGGATTTCGTTATGCCCATTCTTGTGGCCTTGCCAGACCACGTAGAGCCGATCATTAAAAACACCGCCGCTAGCGTCAACCGCGATCTGCGGCAGACTGATACCCGGATGGATCTGGGTGTCCACAATTTCCGAAACAGTCGTTGCTGCCTCGAGAGATTCACCACCGTCGGATGATTTAAACAAGCGTAACCACGCATTCGGCCAATCCCCTTCGGCGGGTACGTAGGAGTGCGCAATACCGATCTTCATCGGTTCGATGAAAACGCAGGCCAGAGTTTCTGTTGAAAATACAACACAGTTTCCCGGTTCTCCGATCCATCTGCCTCCTAGGCTGGCCCTCTTCACGAACCCGGACCAATGCTCACCCTTGTCCGTTGAGCGCAGCACGGTGAGCCCGGATACGTACTCGTCCCCTTGGTCAAAGGAGCGGCTGAAGGTGTCAATCGATCGAACCAGCGTCCAGGCACTCAAGTAAAGCCGCCCATGAAGCTTGCCTCCCGTCGTATCCGCGACCATGAATTCCCGATCGAAACCCTCAAACTGAATCGGAATCACCGTGCGGGTTGCCCAACTCGCGCCACCGTCGGTTGAACCAAAAATCTCCACTACTTTTTCCCCCGATTCGAGCGTGCTTTCAGTTGAAAAGTGCCCTACACCGTCTGGCCCCATATAACAAATGGGGTCGCTGCTTTCGGCCGTGTAATCCGTCAATAACGTCGGCTGCCAACTTGCCCCGCCATCGGCTGTCGCATAGGCGACGGTGACACGTTTTGCCTTCTCAGGAACCAGGACAATCGAGCAAGCGACGGCGCGGCGCGGATTGGTCGGATCAAAGGACAGCATCACCTCGTCATGGGCCCAACTGGCATGGCTTCCACTGACGAGGGTGTTCTGTCCCACTTTCATTTGTGCTTCTGTGAAACTCACATCTTGCTTGGGGCTCGCGGCAGTCCCGCCCGCACGATGGAAGATCGCGCCGAGAAGAATTAGAAACGATGACAGCAGCAGCAAGAGTCCGGCTCGCTTGGCTGCCGGTACGCCTGTGTTCGGTCGTTTCATTCACGCTCCAAAACAATCCGGATTCACCGACTAGAAAGTCAGCCGCAAGGAAAGCTGGAGAGACCGCGGACCGCCCTCCTGAAAGATGGCGCTGAGTCCGCCCAGGCCCTGATTCAGCATCTCCTGCGACTGGAAGCCGTAGGAACCAAACTGCGTGAAACCGGGAGGATTCGTGAAATTAGGGTGATTGAGGAGATTGAAGGCGTCGGCGCGGAATTGAAGGTTCAAGCGCTCCGTCAGCCTGAACTTTCGATCGATGGAGAAGTCCATTTGCGTCAGGCCGAACCCTCGAATGTCGTTACGAGGCTCAGTTCCTTGCTGATTGGGCGGCGGTGTTAGGAAAGCCGCGGGATTCAAGCTCATCCCACCCCCTGCTGATGGATTCGCGATCCAATAGTGCTCGCCTGCAACGACATCGGGACGGACGTAGGCATAGCCCGAGACGGGCGATTCGACAAAGATTTTGGCGCTGAATGGAAATCCGGACCGCGCGACAATGACGGAGCTGAGCGACCATCCCTTGGTGATGAACGAGACCGGCCCCGACTCCGCTAATCCGGGAATCGCATAGGTCAGCGCTGCTGAAAAGCTTTGCCTCACGTCAAAATCAGACTGGCCGTAATCCCCTAAACCTGAAATCGTGTTGGTTCCGCTAGTCACGTCGTTCGAAGAGTTGTCGAGGGAATGGGACCATGTATAGTTGGCAAGCGCTTGCAAGTGAGACGCCAGAGGCCTGCGGTACTGCACCTGCAAGGCTGAATAGTTTGATCGAGCGCTGTTGTTCGTCAAGTAGAAGAAGGATGAGAAATTCGGATTCGGCTGATAGTAGCCGGCGTTCCTCAGAAGGTCGCGGCCCGCTTGGCCAACGTAGGTAGCGGATACAATATTGTGGCCCGGCAGAGACTTCTCCAAGGCTACGTTCCATTGGTATGACCGGGGCAGCTTCAGATCCGGCACAAATCCGAAAGCCCCCGGGTAAGGCGGTGACGACGAGATCACCGGAATATAGGGATTGACGCTTGCGATTGGAACCGAAGCGGTCGGGAAAAATCCCGAATCCGCATTGGGAAAGAACGTCGAAAGCGTCGCCACCCCACCCAATCCGGTGTCATAGAAAATTCCCCAGCCGGCGCGAAGGACAAAGTCGGATTTCGGGGTCAGGCTGTAAGCGAGGCCGAGTCGAGGGGCGAAATTCCCGTAAGTCGTATGCCACAGCGAACTGCCCGGCGGGGCCAGCGCAAAGGTTGCGGGGTCGTTGGTGCCTTGCCACGCGGCGAGTTTAGTCGCGCCGCGGCCTGTCGGCGCCGGGTTCAGTTCCCAGCGCAGGCCGTATGTCAGCGTCAAACGCGGTGAGATCTTCCATGTGTCCTGACCGTACAGGGAGAATGCTTGCGTGCGAAGCTTCGATGAATTTCGGGCCGTGGATTGGAGCCCGCCCTGTTCCGTAGCAAGAAGATCCTGAACACTCGTGGCGTCGAAAAAGAGGTTTAGCGTGGCAGGTGCAACATCCAGATAAATGACTCGATAGTCTCCGCCAAATTTCAATTGATGCGTGCCGGTAACGTTATTCAAATCAACGACAATATTAAATTGTCGGCCCCGAGTGCCCGCGAGTTTTCCGAAGGAAAGGAAGTTCGTATCGTCGGTTTGGTACTCCAGCAGACTCCCCGAGCTTGAATTTGTCCCCAAAAAGAATGCCGGGGCCAGTGGCACCGCTCCCCCGAAGGAATCCAGCGTATCGGTGAACGCTGCGTACTGCGTCGAGTAGTTTCCGCGTAGGGAGTTCGAAAGACTATTCGTGAAGATCATACTCATTCCGATTGTCAGCGTCTGCGTATTGACGGGCCCCGTCTCGACGTCGCTAAGGCCATAGACGCGGTCGGCCGATTGCGAGGGCGCATCGTTGTATCGTCCAAAGATCGAAAACCGGTCATTGAATGTATGGTCGATCCGGATACTGCCGGCATCGAGCGTGGCGCTGTTCGACCAGACGCCTGTGAAATTCGAAGTATAGACGCCGGGTGTTATGGAGCGATCATCGGGCTGTGGAAAGGAATTCAAAAGAGGTGCAACGGGACTGCTTTGCATTCTCGCATATTCGGATGGAACCGGTTCGAGCTGGGCGGCGGGAAGTCTTAATCTCGCACCTTCGTAGGAGACGAAGAAGAAAGTGTTGTCTTTCCAAACGGGTCCCCCCAAGAACCCGCCAAAATCGTTGTGATGCTCGGACGCTCGAGGCTGCCCGGCTTGCTTGGCAAACCAATCGTTTGCGTCGAAGGCCGTGTTTCGGAAGTATTCAAAAATCCCTCCGTGAAAATCGTTGGTGCCTGAACGCGTGGCGAGAATTACCTGCCCTCCCGAAGAACGGCCGAATTCAGGAGCAAACGACGAGGTCTCGATCCGAAATTCTTGAAGCGCGTCCACGGAAACAAGGCTGCTCGTCGCTCCGAGAGCGCTGAACGCCTGCGATGTCCCCGTGCCCGACTGGCCTGGCAGCAGCCCGCCACTTACTCCAAAATTAGCGGAGACACCGTCGATGGTAAAGCTGTTCGCATCGGTCCTCTGTCCCGCAATGCTGAACTGCCCCGTAGCGGCAGCGCCATCTGTTTGGGCGATTACGACTCCGGGGGTCAGCTGCAGCAGCGTATTGAACGTCCGACCGTTGAGCGGCAGGTTTTCGACAAATTGACGATCAATGGTGGTGCTCACCGATCCGCTCGTCGTGTTGATATTGGTCATATCCGCTGTCACCGTGACTGACTCCGCCACCGAGCCAACTTCCAGCGCGAAATTCTGTTCCAGCGTGTCCTGAACGTGCAGAACGAGACCGGTTTTGTTGATTTCCTTGAACCCATCCTTCCGCACCACCAGCCGGTATTCTCCCGGAGGCAAGTCTTGGATAACGTAGATCCCGCTGCCGTTCGTTTTTGCGGGATAGGCAACACTGGTATCGATGTTCACCGCTTGTACCTCCACGGCGGGAACGATTTTGCCCTGGGCGTCGGTGATCTGTCCGTTAATCGTCGCGTTCGTCTGGGCACACAGGCTCTCGGTGCAAAAGGAAACAAGAAAGGCGAGACTCGCCACCAGCGACAGTCTTCTAACCACATGGCACCAGCCACTTCTCCCTGTCGTCACGGTCATCGGCGAACTCTCCTCTTGTTTCGGATGAATTGGTATTGCACAGGTATGCCGCGCGAGTGCCGCGACTTGTACCAAAGGAGTGTGTGAAAAATCGTTTAAAGAGGATTCGGGGCGAGCACTTCGATCGAAATCTCACTTCTTGTGCGAAATGACCCTTCGAAAATGGGTTTCCGCTCGTTCACCGAGCCTGCCGATGAATTCCCTAGAAGCGCAGATAATCTTTCCTGCTCGTGCCACTCAGGCGGCTACCTGCTTACTGCGGCATTTGTGATTGCGGTGACCGCGCCCTACAAAGGACGGGGAAATGCATATCCGACGAACAGAAGCATTGTGGCCACATGCACAGCCGAAAATGTAAGGGAGTCGCCTGTCATCCAGGAACTTCCGAGCGTCCATCTTTTAGGGGTGATTCGGTTGTCCGCTCAGAAAGGCGTATAGAATCCTGTGCCCCTGAGGCTTCTCGCCTGAGCTGTTGTGCGGCTCCAGTGTCACAAAAACGGAGTTTATCTCGGCGAGCTGCCGTGGATCGTCCACCTTCAGAACCCATCGGCGTTGGTCCTTGTCATCCACGTAGAGCATCCCGAGGCTCTTCACGCTCGCGGGTTGCCCAAGACGTTCGCCCCAGGCTTCGAAGGTGTACTTCGCGTTCGCTACTTTTTTCTCGTCCAGATCAAATGCGTAGAAGATCAGCGATTTGCCCTCCGTATAAAAGACCCGGCCAAATGATTTCCGGTCCTGTCCTTTGCCATCGGCATCGTGCACATCGATAATGTGAAGGTTCCGCGCCCCCATAAGGTCCGTGATGTCGCGCCCCGCTACGAGTAAGTCCCGATCACGATCCAAGCTTGCGGTCTGAAGCCGCACTTGCTCGGACAGCTGACCCACCTCGGTCCTCTCGGCTGAAACCTGCGTCTCCATGGCTGCTCGATCATTGCGGGCCTTCTCAAGCTCGCTCTTGGTTTCGGCCAGCAACTGCCCGTTCTGTTTCATCTGACCCGTCAGCTGCGTGTTCGCATCGTTCATTCGTGACAAGGCTTGCTCGAGCGCCGCCCTCGCCGCCATGCTGTCTCTAATTTCCTTCTGCGACGTCTCGAGGCGTCCGGCCAGCTGGGCATTCTCCAGTCTAAGGTCGGATATTGTCTTCCCGAGCGCTTCCTTCGATGACTCAAGTTCCGAGACGCGCGCGCCGAGATCGTTGCCCGGATTGGCGGTGGCTTTCGCGACCTCAGCGTGAGCGCCCATTTTCTCCGTGTTTCCCTCTATGGAATGCTCTCCCTTGTGGCCCGTGATTCGATAACCGATCCCCGTCAAAAGGATCGCGAATATAACGCCAGCTGCTATTGCTTGGTACGAAGGCAGAGCTCGAGGAAGCCACCGAAGCTTCTTCGCGGGGCCCCTCTCCGCTTCTTCTGAGAACCGGCGGCCCTCCAAGCGAGCCCGCGCGAGGAACCGCTCCCGAAATTCGGTCTCATCAATCTGTCGCAATACCTCACGGTCCAACACACCGCGCTCCGATGCCGGGAGTTCGCCGAGAATCACCGAGTAGTCATCACATGCCGCCCGGCACGACGCACAACTTACCAGATGCTCATTCAGTCGAAGTTCATCTTCGGCCGAAAGTTGGCCCGTTGCCGCTAGCGCGCACAGTTCTTCAAACATTTCATGCCTCGGCATCGACAGTTCCTCGCCGCACGATTTCAGTAGACGTCTCTGTACTTCCATGGGAACTCCCTTTGGATACGAAGGAACGCAGGTGGCTCAGCCCTCGGTAGTAGTGGTGCCTCACGTTCCCGAACGATTCCCCTGTTTTGTCCGCAATCTCCTTAAGCGACATGCCCTCGAAGTAGGCCATGTGAAGGGTCCGGCGCTGCGGCCCGTTTAGGCTTTCGAGGCCCTCCCGAACGAGGCTGCGAAGTTCCTGAAGGGCGAACAGGCCGCCTCCACTGACCGGTTGCGGATTCTCCGCCGAACGCAAATCCGCGCTTCGGCTGCCTTCTTGATCGTAGAATTTTCTACGCTTCAGGTGCAAACGTCGGTTCATGCTGCGGTGATAGGCGTATTGCATGAGCCACGTCTTGGTGGACCCGCGGGCAGGATCGAATTGTGCCGAGGCCTGATAAACCTCCAGGAACACGGCTTGCGTCACATCCTCTGCTTCCCCAAAATCCCGGAGAATCCGGAAGGCAACGCTTACGACGAGTCGATGATAGCGGTCAAATAGCACGGTCAGCGCATCGTCATACCCAGATTGTATGTGGGCCATAATTTCCTCGTCCGTCAGCCGCGTTAATTGACCAAAGCTTAAGCCGCAAGGTTCGAGGATGGGTTGTGCGTCGCGCTTCATGGGCGAATGATAATTACTCCTGGAACCATTGAACGCGGCTGAGGCCCGGCCACTTTGTTCTTCTGGAGAAAAACTAACACAGTTGCGTACATCAAGTCCCGGACGTAAACAGGATTTAATTTGCTGCGGCTTGGTACAAAACAACCGCTGGCTGTGGCATTCTTTCGAATATGTAGGCGGATAAGCGATTCAGTCAGGGTTTATTTGGTCGAAGCTGAAAGCCATTGCGCACACGCTCCCCTACGACTGCACGATCGTGCAAGACAATCAGAGAGGCAAGCCGCTGCCGGTCAGCCAGTGGGCGTCCGTCACGGTGCCAGCACCCGTCATGGACGGTGGGCAAAGCCCGTCATGGATGCGCCACGCGAACCGGTCACTTGCGGCCTCATTGCCCAACGCCCAGTACCGCACGCTCGACGGCCAGACGCACATGCTGGAGCCGAAGGCGCACGCGCCAATGTTGGTGGAGTTTTTCAATGGCTAGATTAATGGCTATATGAAGGATATGGGCGAATTGGGTCACGTCCAAATCTGGGAAGTGATCCGACAGGATTATGGTCCTGCAATTAGGAAATTGGCCGGAAACGGGGTTCGAGGAGATGGGCGCGCCAAGAGTGCTCCGCGGCATCACGTTCCTCCAAGCGGACTGCTGGCGCGAAATCGCTTCCTGATACGCCATAATCCGTCCGGAAACCGCCATTGTGAGCGCAACTCCTCACAAGCCTTCTCTACGGGCAGGCTGAACGGCCGATTACGAAACCTTCCTTTCGAAATCGAACTTGACCTTAGGCCGACCGCCAATGGTCAGGGTTCTTCTTGTCATTCAGGTGCCGGACGCGAGCGACAAGAGGAGCGTGGCCCTTCGCTTTCGCCCAATCGATTGCTTCTTTCTGAGTTTTGAAAGTGCCGAGCTCGTGGTTCGCATGATCTTCGACTACATAATCCTGAATGGCCGACCCTTCGGGGCGTCCCTTGGGGCGAGCTTCTACGTAAACGTTCGCCATGGTCTGTTCTCCCTGAGATTCTTGTCGCCAAATTGAAACAGCACGATAATTAACCAATAGCTAAGTACTACACCCAGTATACTTGCTTCATCGTCGCCTTGGCAACTCCGCTTCTTCACCGCCAGGCCTTAGGCCGCGCACCGACATGTGCCACTTGCGGGCTAGAACGGAGTTCTGGGAAATTACGACAGAGGTCCCAAAGTGTGCACGACAAAACTGTCTTACTCTAGGAGCTCACTCCAGGAATTATTCGGACTTTAGCGCCTTCCGAAGTGACTGCAACAAACTCTCGGCTTCATCCAGTTTTTTCAAGACCGTTGCGTCCCCTTTTAGCTCTTGTAAAGTCGTCCAAGGCACGGCCTTCATCGCTTCAACGGCAGCCGCCAATTCACTTAGGTGTTCATCATCGCGCCGTTTCTCCGCATGACGAATTCGGAGTTGAGTGCGCGTCCGGATCATCGCCGTACCCGGCGGAAACGAGAACGTCCATGAGATTCGCGTAGTGGGTGAATTCGGACGGTTCACCGTCACGATTGAGAACCAGCCCTCAAGAACCAATCCGCGCACTTCGCAGCTCGCCGCGTTTTCCGCCATCGCCACACTCAGGAATCTCACGCGATCCCTGCGCGTTGGCACTTAAAGTCGCTCCTGGGCCCGTATTCAACAGCCTGGGAGAATGTGAGCCACATAGGACTTCAGTGGATTGTCAGAGCAGGAGGGCCACAACGAGATTTGCAAAGCGGATTCTGGAGACAGAGCGCGGACCATCCTCCGATCTCTTCCGGCCAGAGCTCGGCACGGACGGCAGGTTGTTCGTTATGAATCTGAGGTCCTCACAAAGCCCTCTTCCGAGATTCTCTAGTGCCGTTAGCAGCTCCCTCCAGATTTCCGATGCTTCCAGCCCGCGGCCGAATCTCGACACTTCAGTCCACAACTGAAACAGAACTGCGAGTGTCGTGTCCAAATGCGACGCGGTGAGCTTCGGGTCCGGCCGCAATGACAACTATTGTGATCATCATCGCAAGACCCACGAACGTTCCCATGACCTGTCCATAGCTAAACCGGCGGCTTAACGATGCCTCAATGAAAGGCGCAGATGCTGCAAATACGACTCCGAGTTGATATGAGAATCCCGGCAAGAACCCTCGCACTCGGTCGGGTGAGAGTTCGTTGATGTGCGCGGGAATCACGCCCCACGCTCCGTGAACCATGAACTGCATTAAGAAGGCTCCCAGAGCGAGCAGCGATAGGCCGGGCGAGAATACCCATAGCGGTATTACCAGGAGTCCGCCGAGCACGGCGGACAGCATGGCTCTACGACGACCGGCATGGTCCGAGTACAACCCGAACAGGGCAGCGCCCGCGATGGCGCCCAGCATCGAAATAATGCTAAGGATGGCGGTTATATGTGGGCGGTAATGGCGCTGCTGCTGGAGGTACGTCGGATATAAGTCTTGCGTACCATGCGAAAGAAAATTCATCATAGCCATCAGGACGACCATGTAGGCGAACCGTTTCCAGTTCACGAAGAGCTCGCGAAAGTAACTGCGCCAATCCTTTTGTTTCGCGGCCGTCGACTTCCAGGCGTCGCTCTCCTTGACCCTCGAGAGAATAAAAAGAGTGACCAGCGCAGGGATCACGCCGATGAAGAACATCGTTCGCCAGCCCCAACGCGGAAAAACAACCCAGAACGCGATGGCTGCCAGCAAATTACCCAGCGCATACCCCTCTTGGAAAATTCCGGAAAAGACGCCGCGCGATTTCGCGGGTATCGATTCCATCGCAAGAGCGGCCCCGGCGCCCCAGGCGCCTCCCATTCCGATTCCATACAGGATGCGTAGGATTAAGAAGACTCGATAATTCGGAGCAAAGCCTGAGGCGACCTCCATCGCGGAAAAAAATAAAATGTCAACCATGAGCGGCAAGCGGCGACCGTAGCGGTCCGCCATTAGCCCAAAGATGAACGCCCCGACCGGACGCATCATCAAGCTGGCTACGAGCGTGACCGCGATATCCGCGATAGACCGATGAAAATCCTGAGCAACCTGAGCGAGTACGTAGGTCAGAATGAAAAAATCGAATGCATCGAAGGTCCAACTAAGAAAACCTGCCAGGAAGGCATTCCGGGCGTTCGCCCTATCGACGGAGGATTCTGTCGAGCATCGATCCACGGGCACCTCGGAATTTCAAAAACCGTATTCCTGACTGCCTGAGACACGACCGGGTTGGGCGGTTGGGACGCAGACCATGCCACCTTCGGCTCTTCGCACGTTGCGTTCGTTATGCGGAAGCTCAACTGCCGGCACTCGCTTTTGTCGTTAGCCGCTCACAGCCACAGAACGGGAAGCACCAGGGTCGATCTCAGGCTCGGTTCGCTCTTCGATTCTCTTGCGTCGCTCATTCAACGATGACCGGATTCGCGACGCGAGATTCCCCAAGGTAACCCAGAGCCGAAGCTCGTCTGTAGCGCTGTCCAGGTGGCCCTCGGTCTGTTTTATTAGCGCGTTTCGCGAGCCCTAGTGAGCTGCACTTTCCACATCTGTCAGCAGGCCATCCAGCATCTTCCGGTCCAGCAAACGCCCGTTGAGGACGACCGCAGAGATTTTTTCAGTGTTGGAGATCGCCTCAAGAGGACTGGCATCAAGCAAGACTAGATCCGCCGCTTTCCCTTTTTCCACCGTACCCGCAGAATCGAGCTTGCCCAGATAGTCGGCGGCATTCTTGGTGGCCGTTTGCAACGCTTGCATGGGCGTGAGGCCCGCTTTGACCATCTCCCCGAGCTCGTCGTGCACGCCCGATCCGAAGAACGAATTATCAGTGCCCGCCAGCAGCTTCACCCCCGCGCGTTGCATGGCAGCCACAAGGCGCAAGTGGTATTCATACATAAGCTTCTGTGCTTCGACCACCTCCGGTTTCGCTTCGCTGTGGCGAGCCGGGTAGGAATATTCTCGAAGCGCCGGCGAGAAGTACTTAACCACGCGTGGATCGCTCGCTGGGATGCGGTCGACCCTGGCCCTGACCAGAGTTGGCGTAACGAAGGTGTCGTTCCTAACGAATTTCGCAAACAAACTCGTGGCCTTGTCTTTGTCGTAAGAGCTGACCAAGGCTTTGACGTCCTCGAGGCCCAATATTCCACGCATCGCCGCCTTTCCCGCACCATACAGTTCCTCTTCCTTCTGCATGAATTCTTTTTCTCGGGAGGAACAGCCGAAAAGGACACCGTAATCGTGCTCCAAACTCCTTTGCCCAGCATCGGAAGCTTCTGCGCCGGAAATCAGAATCGGCACATGTCCGGCGAACGGCATTCCCTGTTTTTTGGCCTCATCGGCAAGGGCGTAATACGCGTCCCGCGAAAGCTGGTCGTATTCCTTGATTACGTCCGCCCCTAATTTCTTTAGGTAGATGACTTCCTCTCGCGCCTGCGCCGCATCCGCCACCGAAGCCCAAGCGCGGGGATAGCCGGGAACATGTGGCCCATTGACGACTGCGAGCGCCAAGTTCAAGTGCGGGCCGAGGATCGCTCCCTCATCAATCGCCTGGCGCCACTCGACATCCTGCAGGTACGGATAATCACCGAAGTCGTCCGGGAGCCCCGCAGACCCCATATCGCGAATCCCCGTTACACCACTGGCGACAAACAGATCCATGACGTACAAGGGGAAGGACTTTCTGCTGCGCATGAAGGCATGTGTGTGCATGTCCCACAGGCCCGGAATCATGAATTTATGAGTTCCATCGATGACCAGTGCATTTCGAGGAACCGCCAGCTTCCCCGTCTTGGCAATCGCTGCAATGCGGTTTCCGGAAACGATCACGGTCATGTCCGGCTGCGCAGGTCCGCCGGTGGCATCGATCACCGTAACGTGCGTGAATGCGAGCGGTTTTGGATCCCTCGGCGCCGCGTTCTGAGCCGAGCACAAAACGAAGATAAATAACCACAAAGCAAAGAACTTCATCCCGGCCTCCAAGAAATATTTTCCCCTTTCAACGACGTCCAGCTACGAGGAGCGTTCCGGCACCTTAGCGAAAACAAATCTCCGCCATCGAGCGCTGCAGGGTGATGCAGACGCGATCATGGCCAGATGACGGGGCCGGGAACTTCCTTGATCTGGGCGCACCCGCCCGTTCCTGCAGATTGGCTCGACCCGCAATTCCGTCATTCGTTCTAAGGCGAGGAAGAACCTTTCAAGACGAACTTTTGGACGCGCCTTCCTAAAGCGGCCGCATCACCCGAATAGATATTGCCCTGGGAGTCGCAGGCGATGACGTGCAACCAAAAAAACTGTCCTGGATAGTGTCCCATGCGACCGATCCTACCGACCTCCTCGAGCGTCGCGCGGTTCAGGATGCGAATGTGCTCGTCGCCGCTCGCCACGTACAGAAACTGCTGCGCCTTGTCGGGCGAGAAGGCTAGATCTACCACAGTGCCTACGTGGGTTAATGTTTCCCTGGCGACAAAGCCTTCCTTGACAAACGTGCCGTCGGGCTTGAACACCTGGATCCGGTTGTTGGAACGGTCAGCGACATAGACCAAGTCATCGTTCGAGATCATGACTGCGTGCACCAGGTTGAATTGCTGAGGCGGAGGGTCCTTCGTCAGAGAGTCAAGAGGCTGGCTCGCGGGGAGATCGAAGGGAGTCCGGCGTATTCGCGGCGCGGCATCGTCGGGTTTGTTACCATAAGCGCCCCAGAGACGCTTGAACTGACCCGTATCCGCGTCAAACACAATGACGCGCCTGTTGACGTACCCGTCTGCGACGAAAACTTCGTTCGTTCTTGGATCGACTGACACCTTCGTCGGTTCGTTAAGGTTCTCGGTATCGCCGCTTCCCGTGCTCTTGCCCGGATGGCCGATCTGCAGCAGGAACTTCCCGGCCTTGGTAAACTTCAGGATCTGGTTGTCTCGTTTCCCGTTTCCCGCAATCCAGACGTTCCCCCGGTAATCAATCGTAATCCCGTGCTCGGTGTCCGGCCAATCGTACCCAGGACCCGGTCCACCCCATCCCTGGATGAAGTTGCCTGCCGCATCGAATTCCATAACCGGCGGCGCGGGGACGCAGCAGTCCGACTCCGGCGGATTTTGCGCGGCAGAACTCTCGTGGCTGTCCAAACTCCGCGGGCGCTGCAGTACCCACAGATGGTCAGTGGCCGGATCGATCGCGATCCCGCCAATCGATCCGAAAATCCAGTTACCCGTCACGCCAAAGTGGCCGTCCATCTTCGGCCAGGAGGGATCCACCTGAAAATGAGGAATGCTGGCCGACGAGCTCTGGGCCGGTGCCGCCGCGGCTTTGCCGGACCCGGTTGCTCGCGCGCCCAGCACAATGCCGACAACCAAAATGATGCTGCCGCCGATCCTCCATGTCATAGCCGACTCCTGGAAGCGTGGAAATTCCAACCCGATCAATCGAAATCTACAGCCACAAGCGGAAGCAACGAAAAGGCTGCGCCTACTCGAACCGCGCGGCCATCCCGACCGTCGACATTCGACCACTTGCCTTCGAAAATCGCCGGGGGCCCTTCGCTCGAGCGCGCTCGATTTGAACTCAATAGTCGTACTTGAACTCAACCCAAATGGCGCGAGGGGTTCCCTCGAGCTGTTCCTCTGAATGCGTGTGTACCCCGACCAAGCGTGCAACTCCTACCACCACGGGAAACGGGGGCCCCACCACTCCATCGGTAGTCGAATGGATTACACCGGGTTGGTAGTACGTGACAGCGCCTTGGGTATAATGTGTGTGGAGCGGTTTTTGCATACCCGGCAGCCAGGTATCGTCCCAAACGATTACGCGGTCGGTTTCGAAGAGCTTGACCGCTCCCACCCGTGGAAACTGACCCGGAACCCCCTCTTTGATGGGCCAATGAGGTGGCGCGACGTCCTTGAGCTGGAAGACGAAAGCGCGGCTCGGCCTATCACTCGCGCCTTCTTCCTGCTCTACGGTCCCTTTCGATTCAAATCGCACAGAGCCGCATTTCTCTTGTTCAATGCTCCAAGCTCCGCCGGGCCGGGTGATTCTGATAGCGCTTAATCCGTCCACCGTAATATTGACCGAGACTTGATCGAGCGGCAGTTCGTGCATCCCCGTAGGCTTCCCCTTCTCCCAGGTCACATCCCAGATAACGAAATGGTCGTCTTCCGCCACTTTTTTCGCTCCATCCCGCGGGAATGCTGGCGGATAGGTCTGCGCAATCGCCGGTGACGAGAGCAGAAGCAACAGAGCAAACTGCAGAGTTACCCCGCGGACCGACGGCCCTCTCATAAATCCTCCTCCGATCGGTGCTTTCCTTTTGCTATAAAACCGTTACGTCGGAAGCCGCTTTAAGCCACCCGTCATGCTCGCCGCGAGACCGCGCACACCGACAGCTCTGACCGGTGAGTCAAAATCGATTATGAAACGACTAGCCCACGCGCGCATGCGACTCGTCCGGTCATTTGAATTCGTTTCGCACTACGGCTCCGCCCTTCATCACAAACTTAACCCGTTCCAGTTCGGTAATGTCCTTGAGCGGGTCTCCGGACACCGCGACAATATCGGCGTACTTGCCCTTCTCAATCGAGCCGATGCGGTCTTGCCACCCCAGCATTTCCGCCGCAACCGTGGTCGCAGCCTGAATCGCCTGGACGGGCGTCATGCCGTATTTGACCAGGTACTCGAACTCGGGCGCCTGCGTTCCCGCACCAGGCCCGGTGCTGGGAGCCCCGGAGGCGAAAACGATTTTCAGCCCCTTGGAAATGGCCATGCGCGCAGCCTTCTCCTGCTCGGCCATCAAGCTCCAGTGGCCGTCGGTTGCTCTCATGTTAAAAGGCAGTTTTTCGACCGCGTAGTCGCCGATTGTCGGGGAGTAGTAGATACCGTGCTCGAGCATGATCTGCGCGTCTTCCGCGTCCAGGCCGACGCCGTGCTCAATGCTATCCACGCCAGCCCGCACACAATTGCGCAAGCCGTCGCCAATGAAGGCATGGCACGCCACCTTGTGGCCAAGGCGGTGCGCCTCATCCACGATCGCTTGGACTTCCTCGAAAGTGTAGGTGGGATAAGTCTTAAGACCCCAACCTTTGCCGTCCGCAGGCGATGTGAAGCGGTAGGTCTCGAAGTTATCCCCTTGTATCTTGATCCAGTCGGCCCCGTAGTGGAGTTCTACGCGGACTGCGGCGCGGACCTCCCACGGCCCGTCGGCTACCATGAACGTCGAGGGCATATGTGGCATGTCCGAAGGCCAACTGGTAAGGAAGCCTGACGGTCCCACACCCAGCCCGGAGACCTGCATCCGGGGACCTGGAAAATATCCACGATCGATGGCGTTACGCACGTCCATATCCGCGGTATCGTTGCCGTGGTTCGACATATCGCGCAATGTCGTAAACCCTCCCCACAGATCGGATTGCGCACTGCGCAATGCCATCAGGGTTCGAGCGTATATGCTGTTCACCGTCGTGACCGCTGCAAAAATGTGGGTATGACAGTCAATCAAGCCGGGTAATACGGTGGATTGGCTGAGGTCAATCACTTGGGCTCCGGACGGTATCTTGACGCGATCCTCCGGGCCCACTTCCGTAATTTGCTCGCCCTGGATGAGCACCACCTGTTTGGTTAACAACTGGCCCGACTTGGCATCGAACAACCGGCCGGCGCGTATGGCGATCAGCGCAACCTTGCTTTCACCAAACCACTGGCCCATGGGGGGTTTGTTGCCGTTGCCATTTCCGTCGTTCACGATAATCGAAGAATCCGGGCCCGCACCGTAATAGGGAGGATGATTCACTTCCAGCTGTGACCACGAGCGAGTCGCGGTACCGAGTAAGGCAATCATTAGAATCAAGAATCTGAGGCGAATCATTCTGGCTCACCATCCTTTGAACGATTTGAATTAAGACGCGAAGTCAAAAGCGCCGATCCATCGCAACCATTCCGCACGACCTTCCTTGCGGCAACCCACCTGTGCGCCCCTATAAGGCAAGACCTGTTCAGGGACATCCAAGGCCCGGGGACCCGGCGCGCTGGGGGCCGAAAAACATAGTTGACGACGCAGTGAGTATCACCAAATCACCTTGAGACCAAACTGAATCTGGCGAGCCGAGGTTGTAGTGGAGGTCAGCAGACCGGCAGCGGAATTCGGAGAGCCGTCGGCATTGAAGATGTCCGTATTGCCTGGAGTGGAGGGTACGGCGAAGTTGACGCGATTCAGTATGTTGAAGATCTCGACCCGGAACTGCACGTCGAAGCCCTCGGAAATCCGCTTGACGTAATTGTTCTTGTACACGAAAAAGTCAAGGTTTGACAATCCCGGCCCGATTAAGATGTTGCGACCAGCGTTGCCAAGCAGGTTGAAACACTGCGGAGCCGTCCCCAGCGCGGGATTACAATTCGCCGCGTAGAAGGTGGCGGACGGAGCGGTCGGGATCGCAAAGCATTGGGTCCTGATGTAATTGCGAGGCTGCCCCGGATTCACCAACGAATGGCAGCCCGAACCGGTGAGGCGGTTCGGAAAGTCCCACGGATCGCTGCTGTCTTTCCCCAGCGGGTCCCCGTTGGTGCCGAACGTAGCGCTAAACGGCACGCCACTCGATGCCTTGTAAATGCCGCCTAGCTCCCACCCATTTGCCAACAACGAGCCTACGGGCCCTTCGAGCGACCTGCCAAACGGAATCTGCCAGATTGCATTCGCGACGAAAACCTGGCTCTGGTTGAAGTCCGAGAGGCCCCGGGTCAGTCTCGGATCGAAATAGTCCGGGCTCGAGGGGGCATTAAAGAATTGGTCGCCCGCTTGAGAAGCGGAACTGTTGTCAATGCTCCTGCCCCAGGTGTAAGCGCCTTGCACTTGAACTCCGTGGCCCATCCGTTTGATCACATTCAACTCGAGAGCATCGTAGAAAGAGTTCGAGTTCCAGAACTTCGACTTGATGGCGCCAAAGTTCGGGTTGAGAGTAGGCACGCTGCCTGGCGTCGCCGGCCACAGATAGCCCGCCGAAGTGAGCGTCGGAAGGACGATATCGGCATCATCGACGGCCCACACCAGATGCACACCGCGCGAGCCGACGTAGGCAATCGACGCCGTCAGAGTCGGGGCGAACTGGCGCTGCACGTCCAGATTCCACTGCATCACATAACTGCGACGCGGAGGCGCTATGAAATTCGCAGTGGTCTTGTTCGAGTTCATGTCGAACGAGGGAGCTGTGAAGAACGAACCCGGCGGTGGGGTGGTCGCAACCAATATCGAAAACGGAGCGGTTTGGGCATCCGCTTGGGCGAATATATAGAGCATCGGCAGCGAGTCAAACATCCCGAAGCCGGCCCGCACTGCGGTCTTGCCGTCCCGGAAAGGATCCCAGGCCAAACCGACCCGTGGCTCGAAATTGCGAAGCGTCGGATTGCTGAATTGCTGGCCCAATCGGATCATGGGAGAGGTGAGGTCGACCAGATTGGCGAGCCTGTTCTGGACCTCCGACGGAACGGTCACCATCTCGTAGCGCAGCCCCAAGTTCACCGTCAGGTTCGGACGCAAGCGCCAGTCATCCTGCAAATAACCCCCAAAGAGATTTTGACGAAATCCGAAGGTGGGGAGAGTCGCGGGATTGGTCCCTTGGAATTTACTCGGCACATTCGTGAGAAAATTTTGCAACGAGCTGAAGAAGAACTGTCCGCCGGGCGCGGTCTCGCTAAAACGACGATAGGGGTCCCGCTCGAAGACGAATCCGAATTTCAGAGAATGGTTTCCATGCGTCAACAAGGCGTCGTCATAAACTTGATAAGAATTCCAGCCGATCAGAAACGGTGAATCGCTGCCCAAACCTCCCGTGAAAGGAGTGATGCCTCCCCCGATAGACACGAGCGCCGCATTGTAGCCTGCGTTTGCGCCCAGGGACTTGTCAGCGGCAGCCGGGTTGATCGCCGAAAAGCCATTGTTGGCGACGGCATTCACATGGTTGAACCCGAAACGCACCGTGTTGATCAGATTGGAGCTGAAGATATGCGTCTCCTGCACGGCGACGACTTGTCGTTTGGTCTGATCACCCAACAGGACCTGGTCGAGCGAATCGGGAAAGGAAAACGGCGTGTTGTCATACATCCAGGTCCCAGAAATACTGTCGTTTCCTGAAAACTTATGATCGATCCGAGTCGTTACAAAGTTCTCGTTAACAACCTGGTTGGAAGCGAAAGTGAATAGAGCGGTGTCGCCATTTCCGAGCACCGCTCCATTGGGCATGGGATAAAAAGTGAGATATTTTTGAGACGCGGGATTCACCGTCACAGTCGTCGGGGTACACGCGGCAGGCGTGCCCGGATTCGAGCACAGGTTCCCGGCCCGCGCTGCCACCGAAGGCACTACGTCAAGTACCGAGACGCCCTGCGACTGGCGCAGCCCCTCATAGTCTACAAAAAAAAACGTGCGGTCCTTCAGGATCGGTCCCCCGATCGATCCCCCGAACTGGTTTCGCTTGAAGGGGGGGACTCCGCCCACATCGAAGTAGTTCCGTGCGTCGAGCGCGCTGTTGCGCAAGAATTCGTAGACGTTTCCATGAAACTGATTCGCTCCCGAGCGGGTAACCGCATTGACTACGCCACCGGCGGTCTTCCCGTACGAAGCATCGTAGTTGGCAGTCAGAACCGAAAACTCCTGAATGGCATCCACACCCAAGTTGGCCCCGAGAACATTGCCGGGCGCACCGTTCGCGTAGTCGTTGATGCTCACGCCATCCAGGCGATAGTTATTCTGCTGTGGACGCACGCCGGAAATGCTGATCTGCGCTCCATAGCCGCGCCCCGCGCGCGCCGCAACGATCGTAAAATCCGGTTGGGTTTGCACCGCATTGACACCGGGCGAAAGCGTCGCCAGGTCCGTCCAGCTCCGGCCGTTCAGCGGCAGCTCCACAACCGAGGTGGAGTTCACCACGTCACTGATCGAGGAGGTCGCCAGTTGCACCGTCGTTGCTTCGGCTTGCACCGTTACGGTTTGCGATTCGCTGCCCACCGCCATTTCGAAATTCAATTCCAAGACGTCTCCCACATGGAGAACGATCGCCGGTTTGACGATGGTCTCGAACCCGGGCTTCTCGACCTTCACACTATAGGTCCCCGTCGGCAGGGTCGCGACCGAGTAACTACCCGCGCTATTCGTCATGCCCTCATAGGATAGGTTGGTGCCGATATTGATGAGAACGACCTTGACCTCCGGAATGACGGCCTTGCTGGCATCGGTCACTTGACCTGTCACCGAGGCAGTTGGAGTCTGCGCCCAAAGAGCACAGGTGAAAAAGAGAAGAACCGTGACGGCCAACGCAAGCCCTCTCCCCATAAGGCGCTCCTCCCTGCTTAAAAATCAGTGGAACCGGGAGCAAACTCTTACAGATCGCCCACGCTGTCAAGACGCAAGCCCGCATGAGCGAGTTGTTGATAGCAAAATTGTCCTAGGCCGAATTGTCACGACTCGTTGAGTGCCGATCACGAAATCTCAAGGCAATACTACGGGGAGCGAAAGTGGAACGCCGAGAGAGTCGAGCCGCCTTCAAATCTCGCCTCAAGGGAAGTTCTCGCGTTGAACTCGGCGACAGCAGAAATGGCCCGGAAATCGAATGGAAGATATGCCGTCAGCTAACAAAACTAGGCTGCGAGAGCCCGAGCCAGCTTCCGGCAGAAAGCATGTGCGAAATCGCTCGTGGCGGAAATCAAACTCGCGGATCCTTCACCAGTTGATTCCCTATTTTCACCCGGTACGGTGACCGGCATGCCTCGACTTTGTTTTTCGCTTTTCCGTCCAGGCTTCCGGGGAGCTCGCTGGTGCCGCGGCCTTGACGCGAACATGGCTTGGTTCCGATTCTGCCTCGATCAATCCCAGACGGGTCAAAACACGGCGCACTTTTCTAGGGGAGATTGAAAGCCGCGACGCCACTCTGGATATTTTTCTTTTTTCCTGTTCCCACATTCGGGGGATCACCAGGTCAGCGAAATCTTCTGCCAGCTGCCGAAAGCTCTTTTCTCCTACATCTCCATGCGCCCACTGGATTAGTTTCGGTGCCAGCGTAGTACTTTCCGATAAACGCCTCTTCAAAATCTGGAAATCCTCCCAGATATAGTCCCGCACGCCAGGCTCTAGGTAGGAACCAGCCTCGTCCATGGCCTCGCGCGCGCTATCCCGCACCCGATCTTGCCCTCCCAAAAAACCGTTCGAAAGCGTCAGACCGTGCCAGGTATACACGATGGCCTTCAGACGCCGATTTTGCGTTTTGCTCGCGAGCTCAATCGCATCCCTCGCATAGTCCTGTGCAGCCACGGCGTGATCGGTCCAGCCCTCGATTTCATCGTCGACCCTTGCGTTCGCGATCATGCATTGAAGATTCCGTGCGGAAGCCATAAGAATGAAATCATGCTTAGATTCCGCAGCGGAATAAGCCTGAATTGCTTCCTGGGCGGCAAAGTCCAGCTTACCCATGTCCAAATATAGATACCCTCGAAACAAGTGCACCCGCGCAATGCCCCTGACGTTGGGATTGCTGGCGTAAATTCCCGCGGCATAGTCCAAATCCTTGACAATAATGACGTACAAACTGGACAGTTCCTTGACGAACGAAGCGCGTGGCGGCGTTGGTGATTCGTCCTTCCTTTGTTCTGGATAAGCTTCGATACTGTGCCGGAGGCGCCGCGCCATCTGAATGCGAGTAAAAGACATGTCCACCATGGTTCGAGCAACGTGAACATACTTGGGCTCTCCCTTTCGGAATTGCTCAATCGCCTGCACATAGTGCTCGATCGCTTGCCCGAAACGAAGCTCTCGCTCAAAGATGCGCCCATAGGTCGACTGAATGTTTCCGCGTGTCACATAGTCATCGGTGCGGCTCAAAATGACTTCGGCCTCGCGCAGGCCGCTCAAGGCTTGCTTCGAGTCCCCGTTCTCGAATAGGATCAGGCTCTCGAGCATTCGCGCCGGCACTTCGTTTTGTATGTGTCCGTGGGCCCCTTGGACTTCCCGCGCCTTCCTAACATCGAGCAATGCTTTCTCGTATTGCCCCTTCTTACGCTCACAGCGAGCTGTCCAATAGTTTACGATTGCGAGAATGTGCCAAGCTCTTATTTCCTCGGCCAACTTTAAAACGATCGAGAAATGATCTATGGCTCTATCGAGCATTCCTTCCGTCATGGCCACCATGCCTTCCGCCATGCGGAGTGGAATATATTCATCGATGGACAATTTGGATCGTATCTCCGCGTTGTAACAGGCGATGAGCCTCTTGACCAAATCGAGGTTGCCAAATCCGAGATCGCTCCATTCGGCAAAAATTCCCAGAAAAGCGGCCGCGTTTTCGATGGAAGGATCGAACGAATCGATGATGGCATTCACGTTCGTCAGCAAATTCATGCCATGCCCAATGCGACGCGAATCGATGTCCGCTCGCAGAGTGGAAAGCAGTTCCGAGGAAATCAGTTGCCGCTTGCGTAGGGCATGTGCAGTAGTCATCGCTTCACTCGTAAGACCCGCCCGGGTTCACGCGCAAGAGAAGGAGGCGCACCGGCCCCGTTCCACTCTTATATCACTGACCAGGCCATTTTTTCAGGTCCCGTCGACTCCGCTTCGTGATCGCTTGAGGGGGGAACTCGCGGCTTTCAGGCTTTCTACGTCAGTCGCTACGTTCTAGCCGAAGCGATCTTTCACCGGATTCCCCGCGAGTCAAGAGCAATGCCGTATGCAAGACTTGAGCGAGCACCCGCTGCTTCGGCATTCAGAGCGTGTTTACTAAGTGCCCGCCGTCGACGGGAACGACGGCACCAGTCATAAAGCGCGACGCCTCGGACGCCAGCAGCAGCAACGGCCCCTCCAGGTCTTTCAGTTCGCCCAAGCGGCGCTGCGGTATACGTTTGATCAGATTCTGTCCGTCCTGCGTTGCGAGGAACCGACGGTTCAAGTCGGTCGCTATGTAGCCAGGCGCCAGCGCATTCACGCGGATTTGGTAGCGTGCCAATTCAAGGGCAAGGCTTCGCGTCATCTGAATCAATGCTGCCTTGGAAGCAGCGTAGGCGCCCACTTGTCCCCCACACGAAGACCCAAAATCGAAGCCGCATTAATGATGGCCCCCGGTTTTTTCAATTCGATTAAACGACGGGCGAAGAAACCGGAGCACAACCAGGCACCTTCAAGATTGGTGCCCAAGATCCGCTGCCAAGTAGCTTCGTCCAGATCCACCATCGGTCCGGTAGCGGTGGTGGCGGAGTTGTTGACCAGAAGCGTGATGGTGCCGAGTGCTTGCTCGGCGGCTGCGAATCCCTGTGCCACCATGGATGCGTTGGTCACGTCCACCTGAAGCGCGACGGCTTGTCCGCCTTGGTCGTTAATCTTGCGCGCTAGATGATCAAGGGGAGCCAGTCTTCGTGCAGCGAGTGGGACCTTGGCCCCCGCGGAGGCAACAGTCAAAGCGAAGTGCTCACCGAGGCCACCCGAAGCGCCCGTCACAAACGCGGGAACGCCGTGCAACGAGAAAAGATCGTCCGACTTCACCGGGTACCACTTCCTTCCACTGCCGCTGGCAACGAGGGATTCACGAGTAGTCTCGGCTCGGTCAGTCCTTGTACATCGGCCACTGTCACTCCGTGACCCAGTTCCCTCAGCAGCAATCCTTGTGGAGTCACCTCCATCACCGCAAGTTCGGTGACAATCAAGTCTACGACACCGACTCCCGTCAAGGGCAAACTACATTTCTTCAGAATTTTGAGCGCCCCTTCCTTATTGGTATGTTCCATCGCGACGATTACGCGCTTCGACCCAGCCACCAGATCCATCGCGCCACCCATGCCTTTCAGCATCTTCCCCGGAATAGCCCAATTCGCAAGGCTCCCTTCCTCGTCCACCTGCAGAGCTCCTAGAACCGTGACATCCAGATGCCCGCCTCGGATCATTCCAAAGGAATCGGCACTGGAAACGTAACAGCATCCGGGCACCTCCGTAACGGTCTCCTTACCCGCGTTGATCATATCCGCGTCCTCTTCTCCTTCGTAAGGGTACAGGCCCACGCCGAGCATTCCGTTTTCCGACTGGATCACCACCTCTACATCTGCCGGCAGATAACCAGGCACCAAGGTCGGAATTCCGATCCCGAGATTGACATAGTACCCATCGTGTAACTCCTGGGCCACCCGTCGTGCGATGATCTCGCGTTTGTCCGTCGCAGATGACATCGTTCTTTTTCTCCTAACGCCGCCGGACGGTCCGACGCTCGATGCGCTTGGCATAATCATGTCCCTGAAAAATCGCATTCACGAAGATTCCAGGGGTATGCACGCCATTCGGTTCCAGCGTGCCAAGCTCAACGATTTCCTCGACTTCGGCAATGACGTAGTCTGCCGCCGTGGCCATCATCGCGTTAAAATTTCCGGCTGCCTTTCGGTAGATTAGATTGCCCCAGCGGTCGCCCCTCCAAGCCTTGACCAATGCAAATTCCGCGCGCAGCCACGGTACCAGGATGTACGGGCGCCCGTCGAATTCGCGGGTTTCTTTGCCCTCTGCCGCCACCGTGCCATAACCGGTGGGCGTAAAAAATGCCCGAATGCCGGCACCGCCCGCGCGGATTCGTTCGGCAAGAGTTCCTTGGGGATTTAACTCGACCTCGATCGCCTTTCTCAAGGCGAGCCTCTCGAACAGCTTGTTTTCTCCCACGTAGCTGCAAATCATTTTTGTGATTTGATTCGCTTCGAGCAACAACCCGATTCCAAAATCATCGACCCCCGCATTATTGGAGATCACCGTCAGCCGTGTCGTACCTTTACGCCGGAGAGCATCAATCAGGTTTTCGGGAATGCCGCAGAGGCCAAATCCCCCGATCATAATCGTTGCTCCGTCATGGATCCGAGTGATTGCATCCTCGGCGCCGGCCACCCTCTTGTCCATCACGATCTCCTTGCAACGTGTCCGGAAGGGATTGTATGGCGCGAGTTTCGCGGAAGGATTCTCGCACTGGACGGAAGGATTTCGAGCCTGTCTTTCTTGCCCAGCGCTCCGAGTGTGACAATTCAGCCTAGCACGAATTTTATGACGGTTGATTGAGGTTACTTGACATATGAGTTGTTGCTACGTTAACTCAGCGCCGAACATTCAACGTAGGTCGATGGCAGATCTCGCGATCGAAGCTCTCGAGGCTAGTAGCGCCGTCCGCAGGAACCAAGTCGGGGTGATGCAGTTCATCTTGCCTAACGCGGCCGCTCACGTTTGGAGGTCGGAAAAATGGGAGTTCGGTCACCTGAGCAGTTCCTCGAGGGTTTGCGGGATAGCCGAGATGTTTACTACCAAGGGAAACGAGTGGAGTGTGTTCCCGAACACCCGGAGCTGGGTGTGGCGGCCAGGCATGCAGCCATCGACTTTCAACTTGCGGACGATCCGGCACATCGCGACTTGGCCGTAGTCGAGGAAGGACAGGAATTATATTCTGCATACTATCGCGTGCCGCGCGATTCAAGTGACCTGTTGTCACGGGGCAAGTTAATCGAACTAGCCACAGTCCACGGAGCTACGCTTGTAATACTGATCAAGGAGATTGGCACGGACGCGCTTTTCGCTCTTAAGCGCGTCCTGGCTCGAGCACGCGACACCAAAGGGCTCGAACGACTGAATGCGTACTACCGAGAATGTCGGGGGCGGGATCTTGCACTGGCGGTGGCTCAAACCGACGTCAAAGGGGACCGTAGCAAACGCCCCTGTGAACAGTCTGATCCCGACGCCTACGTCCGGGTTGTCGACCAGAGGTCTGACGGGATTATCGTCCGAGGGGCCAAAGCCCACACTTCCTGCACGCCGTATGTTGACGAGATAATCGTATTGCCAAGTCGCAGTATGGGACAGGGGGACGAACCCTGGTCGGTCGCATTTGCCCTGCCCACAGCGAGCCCGGGGCTGCGGATCTATACTTCGGATTTCTTGCACGGCGGTGACCCGTTCACACGACCCATTTCAACATCGCACAAAATGGTCGAGACACTGACCGTATTCGATAATGTCTTTATTCCCTGGGAGCGCGTTTTCTTTCACAATCGACCCGACCTGGCGGGCTCGGCGGCGCTCACATTCGTCGAATTCCACCGCTACACGGCTGTGAGCTACAAGCTACCTCTGCTCGACGCATTCATTGGCGCGGCGATATTAGTTGCACGCGCAAACGGTATCGAGCGCGCCGGACACGTTCGCGACAAGCTAACATGGCTCGCAGGTTATGCCGAAACTGTCCGCGGGCTGGCCGAGCTGGCGGCTCAGCGCTGCGCGGTGGAGGAAGGCATCGCTTATCCACACGTCTTTACTACTAACTTGGCTAAATGGGCGTTTGCCAGGGACTTTCACAAGGCCGTTGAAACCGTTCAGGACCTCGCCGGCGGCCTATTAGTCACCGGCCCTTCAGGCACGGATTGGGAGTCGGCAGAGGTTCGGCCCACCCTGGAAAAATACCTCGCAGGTGCCTGGCCGGCGAACCGGCGGCTGGCCGTTCTGAACCTCATCGGTGAGCTGACGACCCGGCTCTACGGTGGTTATCAGGCGGTGCTGGCTGTGCACGCGGAAGGCTCCATCGAGGCGGAGAAATTGGCAATGCTACGGGCGTATAATCCGAAACGGGCTGTCGATTTAGCAACGCAGTTGGCAGGTCTCGAACAGGAGACGAGAACCGTGTTGGCTCAGACGCCTTCAAAAATCACCGACCAGATCGGACTGGACGGCCATCGAAAATTCAAATTGCGACCCCGGCATCAAGACATGTGACCCGGTACGAACTCCTCTGAATCGCAAGCGGACGGCGGAGGCGAACCACACTCGGTGCATCAACCTTAGCGGAAACCAGGATTCCTTGCTCCTCCACCTCCTGATCGGGTGCTCGTCAACCGGCTGTTGATCCGATCGTCCGAAGAAGCAATCGATCGGTCACGAGTGAAGATCCATTGGGACCAGCCGTTTGTGGTCGATCTTTTTCAATGAAGGCGTTGAACCCGGTCAAACTCGAATCGAGCTAGCGTTCTCTCCTTGACCGAACAGGAAGTTCCAATACGCACGCAAGGAACGTGAATCCTTCTGGCACTAATGCGGGAAAGGAGCTAAGGGCGGATTCTTCCCCCCGTCGATAGGTGTCCTCGCGACATTCATGATCATGGCTAACGTTGTGTAGTAGCCAATAAGTCCCGTCATGTCGACCACACCCTGCTCTCCAAATATGCCTAACGCTCGGGCATACGTGGCGTCGCTCACACTGTGATTCTGCTGAAGCTCCGTGCAGAAGTCGTACCCCGCTTCTTCGTCCGCCCCCATGCCTGTGGGGCGCCGCCCTTCCGTGATCGCCCTCACGAATTCTGGTCTGACGCCGGCTTTCAGAGCCAGCGGGGCATGCACATCGTATTCATACTGTTGCGTCCATTGTCGCGCGGTCAGAAGAATGACAAATTCCGTAAGTTTTTGCCCCATGCTGTTGTGGAACCGCAGATACTCTCCCGTCTTCTGCAGTCGGCTCATCAACTCGGGGCTGCGGAGCAGTGGCACGAATGGCCCAGCCAGGGTGCCCCTGGGCCCTGCGACTAATTCGTCAGCAGCTTTTTTTTGGGCGTCCGTCATCTGCTCTTTGGGTATAGGCGGCATTCGGTCCTGCGCTACGGCGTTGTCCAAAAACAAGAATACAAGGCAGGCAGCGACAACACAGTTTGCAAGTATCACGAGACATCTCCTCTCCGAGGGCACGAGCAGGATGCTAACAGACACGACGCGCGATTCACCATTCGAGCGACACAAAGTCGTAACATGCCCGTACAGGGTTTCTCTCCTACTGAGGAATTACGGGCGGAGTGTACGTAAAAGTTCGCGCAAAGAACCATGCGAAGAACAGAACCCACAACGTATTGACCATCAACTGCAGCAATCCGTAGCCAACCAAGTCCCTCGCCCGCGCCTTAAGGATCCCCAAGAGCGGCAGCATCCAAAACGGGTTGATCAGGTTCGGCAAAGCTTCTGACGCATTATATATTTGTACAATCCATCCCAGGCTTACGTGGAGATCCTTGGCGGCCTGCAACACATAAGGCGCTTCAATCACCCACTTGCCGCCGCCGGATGGTACGAACATCCCTAGAATGAAAGAGTAAATCGCAACAACCACTGGGTAACTGCCCGGTGAGGAAATGTGTACAAAAAAGTGTGCGAGCGTTCGCGTCAGGGGAGACATCGTGATGATGCCCAAGGCTCCCCCGTAGAACGGGAACTGGATCAGAACTCCCGCCGTGGCAGGCACGGCTCCGTTGACCGCCCGCGTGAACGACCCCGGTCTCCAATGCAGCAGCAAACCAAGCATCAAGAACAAAAGATTGTAGGTGTTTAAATCCAAAGCCGCCAAGGGCCCGCGCGCCGTGAAGACTTGGGCTAGATAGCCCAAACCTATCACCCCAACAACGATCGACAGGGCTGGCGCATATTCCAGCCACTCGGCGGGAGTGCGCCACCCCTCCATTTTCCCGATTTCAACTCCTCCAGTGATCCCGAATGATTCCGCTGTCTTGGTTGAGGTTGTGGGCGCGGACAAGTACGCCACGATGACGCCAGAGAAAATCAGGATCGCCGCAGTAGTAAGGCTTTGCCAGGTGTAGATCGTCCGACTCAAAGGAATCACCCCGCTGATTTTGAGCAGCGGGGGAGCGATTGCCGACGACGTGGCCATCATGAGGGCGGCGGACGACGACAACCCAAGAGCCCACACGCTGCCGGTGCCCAGGTAGGCGGCTGCTCCGATCGCGCGGTAATCAATTTCCTGCAAGTCCCCCACGATTTCCCGCACGAGAATACCGCTGAAAATGAGGCTGAACCCCCAACTAACCAAGGAGGTGGCCATCGAGAAAAACGCGACAAAGGCTACCGCACCACGTGGGGTGCGCGGGATCCTGGCAAGCCAGCGAATCAGGCGGTAGATCGGGGGCGAAGATGCGACCACATAGCCGCCGATAATAACGACCGCCATCTGCATCGTAAACGGGATGAGGCTCCAGAAGCCTTCTCCAAAATCCTTGATGAGGTCTCCGATCGTGGACCCCAAGAACATGCCGCCAGCGAACACGATCACAAGGACTGCCAGCGCAAAAACGAAAGAGTCTGGAAACCATCGTTCCGCCCAATCGGCTAGGGCCATACCTAGTCGCGCGAATCTTCCTGCGAGCTTTCCCTGAGTGGTCCCGGCCTCGCTGCGGTCTGGTCTCGTCATCAGCCGTCCTTCCGGTGATCGAGTGTGTTCGCCGAGCACTAGGCGAACTGCACGCTCCCATTTGTGGCCGGGATTGTACACCACGTCGTGTTTGAACGATTCCAAGAGTCGTTAATGTCTCTCATGTTGTTCAAGAAAGTTCTCTAAGAGCGGAGCGTGGGCGAGATAAATTCACCCGCAAATCCTTCCCCGCGAGGGCGTCTTCGCAGGAAAATTCCCTTGAGCACCTTGCTGTCGAAGGCAGGCTTGTCGTCGTGGTCTCGTATACCCGGACGAGGAAAAGCGAGCTGGGTCTTGTCGGTCAGCGGCTGACCGCATCGTGCCATCACGGAGTCAGAGTCCGAATAGAAAACGAGGACGGAAACTGGTTCAAGGCTGTCGGGTTGGTCTATCTATGAACCTCCACGTTGATAACATCTGAAAACCACGATTCGCGTAGCCTCGCCATTTTTGTGACGAAAGGAAAGGCGAGTCTGGAAAGGAAAAGAACGCGGTCAAGTCGAGTGCTCCGTGCTGCGAGTGTACCCATCAGCCGCGGTATGTTGCGCAGCAGCTTTCAACTTTATCGAAGCGGTCAGAACGACCCGTCCGAGAACTCCAGTAGCATTGTGTGACCTGGGCTAATTTGTTCATCTCTTAAGGTTCCTTGGTGAGTGGCTGGAGCGGCGGAGTCTTCCCGATGGGAACTCCTTCCTCGGCGGCATTGATCAACATCGCAAGCGACGCGTAGGTCCCACTGACCATGATCAGGTCGATGACTTGTTGCTCGCTGAGAATTTCGCGCGCTCGCTTGAAAGCGACATCGCTCGCTGCATGCTTAGTCGACAGTTCCATGCAGAGATCATAGACGGCGACTTCATCGGGCTGCATAGAGGCCGGCCGTTTTCCTTCCTTAAGATCGGCTGCCACGGCTTCACGAAGCCCTGCCTTGATCGCCAGAGGATAGTGCACGTACCATTCAATCTGCGAGGTCCAAAGCCGCGCCTGAATTAGAATCGCAAACTCATTTAACTTGCGTGGGACGGACGTGTTAAAGCGCAAGTAATCCAGAAGTTTGACGGTGCGGTCGGCCATGACCGGACTGCGCAGTAGGGGATTGTACGGGCCGCCTAACCCTATGCTGGAAACCTTCATGATCTCCTCGGCGACAAGGCGCTGCTGGTCGTTCAACTGTTCCATCGTTAGCTGTGAGAAGCGCGGCTCCTTGTCCGATGGATACGCCCGTGGCGCGGGGGGCACGACTACAACGACCGCGAGCGCCACCCTCATCGTCAAGGAAATCATTTTTTTCATAGTGAGGTTCCTCCTCGAATGCCCTGCACTATATTCTCCGCGAGGCATTTGGTGCCAATCTATTGCTAGAAGTACGCGCTTCTGGTCTCTGAAATGTCCCTACAGCCGCCGAATAGTCCAGGCCAGAACCGCGCGGTCCGAGGCATCAACGACCCTGCAGGTCGTCCCGACGCGCTCGACGTCAGCCTCCGTAGCGATGGTCGAGTGATCCGAACCGAATTCTAGATGCCTTGAGCTGGGAGGAAGGAACTTTTGAGTTTACGTTGAACGATCAGCTTGGCCATGAAGTGCTGCTCAAGAGTCTGACCGAAGCGGTCTATGGCTCAGGTCTTCTGTCGGAAGTGAACTTACGGTCAAGCCAGGATTTCGGTCTCAGTCTTCACACCGAACGGGTTCGCAAGGCAGACGGCGGGTTAGGTCGGCTCGAAACGGATCTTACCGCTGAGATGGCGACGACCTCGTTCGTGCCAATCACCGAAATGGCGCCCGACGGACGACGAATTGTCACATCGTCTTTCGTGAAGTAAATCAATTCCCCCGAAATCTGCTCGTGGGTTTTCCTTCGCGTTCCACCCCCTCTTCACTGACGAAATCAATTGGCACGACGTCAATGACCCGCGGCTGTTTGAGCTCTACCTGCAGTGTCGCAAGATTTCTTCGCCAGCGCTCAACGAGCCGCTTTGCCTGCTTCCAGCTGTTGACCGTCCTTCCCCTTTGCTTGTTTTGCGCGCCTCATTCCACTTCCTCAGCGCACGAATGCCAATCCGTATCCCCGAAGTGTGCCTGACAGAACCAGCGGTTACACCGTTCGCAATACTTTGTGGCGGGAGTCAAGCATGGTTCGTCCCACTGAGAAACCCCCTAACAGAAGGACGTCACTTCTTCAATGAGACGGAAGAACGCACCACGTTGAACAAATTCTGCTTTCGCAATTACGCCGCCGACCACAAACAGCTCGGCTTCCCCCCTAACTTTCCCGACGTCCCCTATTGCTACGATGGCTTTAAGCAGTACGGCAGTTCCTTGCTGTCCGACACTGTCGTCAAGCGCGGCCAATATCTCTTCACCTACTCTCCCGCAACTCTCGACCGAGCAGGCAGAACGAATTCCTACCAACTACAAACAACCTGTCAGTCCTATGGCACGTCCTGTCTCAACAGTTTTCTCCTCACTATCAGCGGCGAGATCTTCTTCACCGCCGCCAACCGACCCGCCACTTCCCAGGACACGTTACTCCCTCCCTGCTCTCACCCGTTGCGCTGGCAGGACATCGACCTTGCGAATGGCATTATCACAATTCGCCGCAGCAAACATGGCGAAGCTCGGCACGTTCAGATTAATTCCGTCGCTTGCGCCGCGCTGCTGAAATTGAGAGATCACTCCGGCGAACCCGGCTATGTGTGTCCCGGTCGGGATAACTCACGAAAAAGATATTCCAGACAGTGGTTTGAGGAAGTCACTGAAAAGGCAAAGATTTCAAATTTTCACTGGCATGACTTGCGGCACACCTTCGCCAGCCGGCTGGTGATGGCCGGAGTGCCGCTCCGCGCCGTGCAGGTTCTCATGGGTCACAAGAGAATTGAAACGACCCTGCGCTATTCTCACCTCGGTGAAGATCACCTGCGGAATGCAGTCGAACGACTGGTCGCGCGGAAAGCGCCGATGAGCAGTCAGGAGGCTCCAATCCAACTGCCACCAGAAGTACCACCAGCGAGAATGGCACCTCTTCTTACTGATCGCCGAATTGAGCGTAAGTTACGAAGAATCAATGGTGCCCGAGAGAGGACTCGAACCTCCACTCCCTTGCGAGAACTAGCTCCTGAAGCTAGCGCGTCTGCCAATTCCGCCACTCGGGCAATGTCTGTGGCAAAACTACGAGGCTGAAGTATATTGACGTGTGGGTTGTGGTTTGTCAACGCGGCACAGGTGCGGCATCATATCTTGACCCGACTGGCTAGACGGCACTACAGTGAGGCCCTGGAGCCGCGGAGAATAGGAGGCGAAACCATGGCTACTACCCGCGCGATGCTGGAGCGGCGCCGCTTTGCGCGCGTTTTCATACGCATCCCCGTGCAACTCTTCAGTAATACTCTGGATGGCGAGCCGCTGGTCACGCTGGCGGAGGCGATTGCCGTCAGCCGCTGCGGTGCGCTGGTGCGCGCCCCCATCGAGCCGGCGTTGGGGTCACGTGTCGAAGTGCTGAACGGGGTCTCGCAAGAAGTGCAGGAATTTCGCGTGATTCGCGTAAATAATTCGAAGGACCAGGGTGTATTCGAGCTGGGCCTGGAGATGCTGTATCCCACCCGCAACTTCTGGGGCATTCAGTTTCCGGACGACCGCCTTCCTGTTCCTGCTTGAAATCGCGGCCTGCCGCGGTGCTATAATCCCTCGCATCCCAGCTCCACACACG
>Ga0210401_10000903_pt1 | contig 35871 bp, 23 predicted proteins | sample IncBWH32MmetaG_FD_150866 | JGI IMG/M metagenome (GOLD analysis project Ga0210401, IMG submission 150866) | Forest soil microbial communities from Barre Woods Harvard Forest LTER site, Petersham, Massachusetts, United States - Inc-BW-H-32-M | ecosystem: Environmental > Terrestrial > Soil >... | reverse complement strand
CTTGCTGGTCAGCCCGATCCTCGGCGTCGCCAAGCAACCACGCTTTGCCATGTCGTTCGGCATGGCGTTCTTTTCTCTCTCCATTACGATGAGCCTGGCGGGGGTCAAGTTGAGCGACCTGCGTCATGCTGATCTGCGGCCCAGCGCCATCAAACGCAACTATTACGAGACGTCCGGCAAAGTCGTGAAGTACTACGAGAATATCCGCTTCGTCTATGAAATCGAATCGCGCGTGCGGGAGTTCAAACGAGCCACCATGCCCGTCGAACCTGCGCCGCAAAAAGAACCGAAAGACCGACATCAGAGGAACGACAACACCAGTGGACAGCCCGAACCAAGACAGGATCACAACTACAGTCAAGAAGGGAGCCAGGTGATACTTGCCTCCCTTAACGATGACCCACCTGTAGTGATACTGGCCACACACAGGAGGTTTTCATGAACTGCGCCAACCATCCCGATATTGCGCCTGTCGCGTATTGCCGCACTTGCGGCAAGCCGCTATGCGCCAGCTGCACCCGCGACGTGAAGGGTGTGATCTATTGCGAGAACTGCCTGGCGGATCGACTGCAGGGCGTGCAGCCTGCCGCTGTGCCGCCCGCCGCAGGATTCGTTTCCGCTCCTGCGCCTGTCGTGCCGAGTTCTGGGCCAAACCCAGCGGTGGCAGGCATTCTCGCCGGTTTCTTTCCCTTCGGCGTGGGTGCGGTTTACTGCGGTCAGTATGCCAAGGGGTTGGCACACCTGGTGATTTTCACTCTCCTGGTGTGGGGCGAGACGGTTGTAGACAACGCGGGCCTGAACACTATCCTCGGCTTGGGGATCGCTTTCTTTTACGTTTGGCAGATCATTGATGCCGTACATACGGCTAGGGCGATCCAGAAGGGTGAGCCCGCTCCTGATCCGCTTGGGCTTGCTCAGGCATTTGGAGCCGAGCCAGCACAACCGGGGCAGCCGATGCAGCCGGTCCAAGCTACGGAAGCACCCGGTCACGCTAGGATTCCCACTGCAGCCGTGGTTCTGATTGGTCTGGGTGTGCTGTTCCTGTTGCAGACTGCGGGAGTCTTCGAGTTCGGATGGGACCGGCTCTGGCCGTTCTTTCTGATTGGCCTGGGAGCCTGGATGTTTGCCGTCCGCCTCGGAATGGTTGGTTCTCGTCGTCCTTATGGCCGGATTGGCCGGAGAAACAGTTTTGTCGGCCCCGTCGTGTTGATTACCGTGGGACTTCTTTCGCTGCTCGAGGATATGCACGGCCCGCGCTGGCACCGTACCTGGCCCGTGCTGCTTCTTGCCATCGGCATAACCAAGTTGTTGGAGAGCAAGACGCCACCACCGCCGCCAACTATACCACTCGGACCGGGGCCAACGGGAACCGTAACCAGCGATGTCCAAGTCGCTCCAACCCAGGTTCCTCCAACTGAGGTGAGAAATGGTTAGCCCCGTCCAGGTTCCTCCGCCTCGCTACCGGCGGTCTTTTTCGGGCCCGATTATCTTGATCGCCGTGGGTACTGTGTTCTTGCTCGGCACCATGGGCGTGCTGGACTGGCACAACCTCGGCCGCTGGTTCGCGCACTACTGGCCCGTTGTGCTCATCGTTTCGGGTGTGATCAAGCTGATCGAATACCAGCAGGCGCAGAGGCAGGGCACGCGGGCTTCGGGGCTTAGTGCAGGCGGAATATTTCTGATCATTGCCATCATCTTTTTTGGCCTGATCGCGACTCAGGCATCCCGCTTCAACTGGGGACAACTTAAAGACCAGATCGACATCAACGATGATCACGATTTCACATTGTTCGGATCGAAGTACAACTATGACGACCAACTCGCTCAAACTTTCCCGGCCGGAACCAGCCTTCGCGTTACCAACACTCGTGGCGCTGTGAATATCATCGCCTCCGAGGACGATCAGATTCGCGTGGTCGTCCACAAGCGCATTAACGCCGAGAGTCAGGGAGATGCCGACAAATGGAATGCCGGCACGAAGCCCCAGATCACTGTCAGCGGAAGTGTCGTAACTCTGAACGCGAACAATCAGGGAGCCGGCGACCATTGGGTGGCGGAGGATTTGGATATTTCCCTTCCCCGCAAGGCTGCGGTTGTCGCCTCCACCCGTTACGGCGACGTCAGTATTATCGGACGCGAGGGGAACCTCGACATTACAAGTCAGCACGGTGAGGTCACCACCACAGACATTGACGGGAAGGTCAGCCTCAACCTGGATCACAGCGCTGCGCGAATTTCACAAGTTAGCTCCGATGTCTCCATCAACGGCCGTGCCAACGATGTTTCGATCGAGGATGTCAAAGGCGCCTTGCATCTCGATGGCGAATTCATGGAGAGCGTAAAGCTGGCCAAGATCAGCCAGCCTGTCACCTTCAAGTCATCTCGCACCGATATGGATTTTTCGCGCCTGGATGGCGATCTGGACCTGGACTCGGGTGACTTGCAGGCCTCCAACCTGATGGGCCCGTTGCGCTTGAACACCCGATCGAAAGACATTCGCCTGACCGGTGTCTCCGGCGACGTGCGGCTGCAAGATGAAAACGGTTCGATCGAACTGCACATGAACAAGATGGGCAGCATCCAGGTCGACAATCGCAAAGGCGACGTCCAGATTTACTTGCCCGACAAAGCAGCCTTCCAGGTGGACGCGCGAGCGCGGAACGGAGAAGTCGAGACCGATTTCGACCAACTGAAGATCGACAACTCGAACGATCAAGCGATTGCCACGGGCACGGTAGGCGGAGGTGGACCACGCCTGGTCGTCAACAACGAGCACGGAACCATCGAAATCCGCAAGGCTTCGTCAATGCCGGAAGGGGCGCCAGAAACACCGCCAGCACCGAAAGCGCCCCGCGCCCCAGCGCCCCCAAAGACTCCACAAGTGACCGAAAACTGAGTCGGTGGAGGACGGGGCCCGTCCAAACAGAGCTGAGCACCAACAAGAACTACTTCTTAACCTGTATCCCCAGGTCTCTCAGCTGTGACTCAGTCACTGGGGTCGGCGCATCCACCATCAAGTCCACGGCCCGTGCCGTCTTCGGGAACGGGATTACCTCGCGCAGGCTGTCGGCTCCGGCGAGAATCATCACAATGCGATCCAATCCCAGAGCAATGCCGCCGTGCGGAGGCGTGCCATACTCCAGCGCCTCGAGGAAGAAACCGAAGCGGGCACGGGCTTCTTCTTCGGTCATGCCGAGCGCATGGAAAATCCTGCTCTGAATATCCTGGCGATGAATACGAATCGAGCCGGACCCCAACTCGGTTCCGTTCAGCACCACGTCATAAGCCTGAGCCCGCACGGAAGCGCGATCCGACTCCAGCTTGTCCATGTCGTGCTCGTGCGGCGACGTAAACGGATGATGCGCGGCAGCCCAGCGCTTGCCCTCCTCGTCCCACTCAAACATAGGAAAATCCGTGACCCAGAGAAAGCGGAAGTCTTTGGCAGGATCGCCGCTCTTTTGGAAATCACCATGCCGGTCGGCATACTTCTGCGCCAGCGCGAGACGCAGCAAGCCCGCAGCCGTATAAACAGCGTGGTCATGCTGTTTGACTTCAGGCTTCACACCGCCTTCAGATTTGTGCTCAGCCGGCTTGCTGTCCCCGGCAACGACCACGAGCAGGTCGTCCGCTTCAGCTCCGGTTGCTTGACGAATCTTGGCCGCAGCTTCGGGAAAGTTCTTCTCCAGCCGCTTGAAGTCTTCAAATAGCTTCGCGCCACCCTTCGCGATGAACAGGGGCTTGATCTCATCACGCTCTTTGCGGGAAAGCTCGCCGACTTTCGGAATACGGATAGCGACGACAGGAAGACTCGCACTCACAGCAAGGGTCGTGAGATTCTCCCCAGTGAATGCCGCACACACATCAGTCATCGCGGGCAGGCGCATGTCGGGCTTGTCGCTGCCGTACAGGCGAATCGCGTGATCATAGCTCATGCGCGGGAACGGAGTATTGATCTCGTGTCCGGCAGCCTTGAATGCTGCAGTCAGAAATCCCTCGACCACCTCCCACACGCGCTCGGGCTGTGGATACGACATTTCCAAATCGATCTGGGTGAATTCCGGTTGGCGGTCCGCGCGCAAGTCTTCATCGCGGAAACAGCGCACGATCTGAAAGTACCGGTCGAAGCCCGAAATCATCAAAATTTGCTTGAACAGTTGGGGCGATTGCGGCAGTGCGTAAAAGCTTCCTGGCTGCACGCGGCTGGGAACGAGATAGTCGCGCGCACCTTCTGGCGTCGAACGGGTCATGAACGGGGTTTCAATTTCGAAGAATCCCTGCGCCGAAAGGTAGCTGCGAATTGCGATCGCAACTTTGTGCCGCAGTGCGATATTTTGCTGCATGGCATCGCGTCGCAAATCGATGTAGCGATACTTGAGTCGCATCTCCTCGTTGGGCAGAACCGTGTCACCGGGGAGAAACGGCGGCTGCTTCGATTCGTTGAGTATGCGCAACTCCTCCGCAATCAATTCGACTTCCCCGGTGGGGATGTTCTTATTGATTGTGTCTGCAGTGCGCTGCTTGACCTTGCCAATCACGGCGACAACGTATTCGTTGCGAAGCTGGCTGGCCTTTTCATGTACCGCCGGATCGCGCTCCTTGTTGAACACGACCTGAGTAATGCCGGAACGGTCGCGGATATCCACGAAGATGAGATTGCCAAGATCGCGGCGCCGGTTGACCCATCCCATGAGCACGGCTCGCTGCCCAGAATCGGAGGCGCCGAGAGCGCCACAGCGGTGGGTGCGTTGCAGGTCGCCTAAGAAGTCGAGCAAGGTATGCCTTTCAGCTGATATAGGAATTCCAAATTATAAATGGTGATGGTTTAATTGTGCCGGATTGCTTGGTTACAGGCGGTGTGTCAATCGCTTTCTTTAGCGTTTCTCCGCATACTCTCCGGCTGTTCTCTGCGGCCTCGGCGATTTCAGATCGGTCTTTGCCGGGTACGCCAAAAAACCTTAAACCGCAGAGAGCGCCGAGAACGGCCGCAGAGTACGCGGAGGAAAAATCTTCCAATCGATGCCATCAAAAGCATGCCGGCTAACCTGCTGACTGAATCTTCTGCGCCAGCTCGGCGCGAGGCACGGACACCTGCTCCCCGCTCTCGAGATGTTTCAACGCGAAGGCACCGGTTTTGACTTCGTTCTCACCCACAATCAGGATGAAGCGCGCACCTAGCTTGCTCGCCGTCTCAAAAGATTTCTTCAGACGAAAAGTTTCGTCACCCAAATCGGCGACAATATCGTGGCGGCGCAACTCGCGCACCAGGCGAGCTGCCTCGCGGTCCATGCCCGTGCCTAATGGTGCGATATAGACATCGGGCTTGCGCTGTACCGCTTCCGCCGATTCCTTCAGCGCAAGCACGAGACGGTCCTCGCCAATGGCAAACCCAATCCCGGGAGCGCTAGGGCCGCCGAGCGATTCAGAAAGACCATCGTAGCGCCCGCCCCCGAGAATTGCATTCTGCGCGCCTAAGGCGCCGTGCGTAAACTCAAACGCGGTTCGACTGTAATAATCCAGGCCGCGAACTAGGCGGTCGTTTAGTTGAAACTCGACCCCCACTGACTTCAAGATCGCTTGCACCTGCTCGAAATGCCGGCGGCAAGGCTCGTCCAGAAACTGTCTGATGCGCGGCAGCTTCTCGATGATGGGCTGATCCGCAGAAACCTTACAGTCGAACACACGCAATGGATTGGTGACGGCGCGGCGCTGGCAGTCAGAGCACATTTGTCCGACGACAGGCTCAAGCGCCTTGCGCAGAGCTTCGTTATACGCGGCGCGATCGTTGGGACAACCGACCGAGTTCAATTGCAGCGTCCAATTTTCGATACCGAGCCGATCAAGCAGAGTGGCCAGTAGTTCCAGAATCTCGGCGTCGCGCGCAGGAGACTCGCTGCCCGCGCTCGCCGGACCGATGACTTCGGCACCTATCTGATAGAACTGCCGATATCGTCCCTTCTGCGGACGCTCGCGCCGGAACTGTGGCCCAATGTAGTAAAGCTTGTTCAGGCCGCGATCCCAAAGCTTGTGCTCGATGTAAGCACGTACAACCCCAGCAGTGTTTTCCGGACGAAGGGTTAACGACTGACCTTTTTCGCTCTCCGCCCGGGCGCGGTCTTCCCACGTATACATCTCTTTCGCGACGATGTCCGTTTCTTCGCCCACGGAGCGTGCGAACAGTTGCGTCTCCTCGAAGACCGGCGTGCGGATCTCGTGGAAGTTATAGTCGCGGAAGACATCGCGGACCGTGGCTTCGACGAAATTCCACAGCGCCGTCTCCGGCGGGAGAAGATCGCGCGTTCCTCGGACAGCTTTGATCATTTGCTTTTGGCTTAAACCTTGTCATCCTGAACGTAGCGAAGGATCTCTGTACTCGCTGGTACAGGCAAAATGCATGAAACCTTCGCTGTGCTCAGGATGACATCTCCGAGAGATGTTGGTGGTCAACGCTCCCGCAAGTACGATGCTTTGTATCCCAGATAATTGTTCGCGTAGCGCATTATGCTCTCTTGATCCTTCTCCTCCAGCTTGCGGCGGAACTTCCCCGGAGAGCCCATCCAGAGCGATCCCGGCTCGACGATTGTCTTCTCCGGAATCAGCGTGCCAGCCGCAATGATCGAGCCTGCGCCAATGCGCGCGCCATTTAAAATGATCGACCCCATCCCGATCAGGCAGCGATCTTCGACTACGCAACCGTGCAGCGTCACCGAATGGCCGACCGTTACGTACTCACCGATGAAGACTCCGTATTGCTCTTTCATGCCGTGCAGCACGCTGCAATCCTGGACATTCGAGTGTGCGCCCACGCGGATGGAATGCACGTCACCGCGAAGCACGGCGTTCATCCAGACGCTGGCGTGTTCGCCCAGAACCACGTCGCCGATGATTTGGGCCGAATCATCGACATAGCACGAGGTCGGAATGGTTGGAGTAATCCCTTTATAGGAACGGATCATCTTCTATTGCGTCCCAGATTTCCGCGGCATGTCGACACCGTAAGCCCGCTCGCCGCCTTCGGTTGCAACGAACAAGGTCAATAGCGTACCTGGAAAACCAAAAATAAAGGTCAATACTTTCCAGAATATCCTTCCCTTCCCTTGCGCTCGCATCGCGGTAAAGCTCAAGTTGGCAAAAACCCAGACCGCTGAAACGCCGCAATCCGTACGCGATATCTCCATCATGAGGTTCTCCTGATCTGGACCTCGCCCATAATCTGTAATCCAGGAAGGAACTAAACATAACACGGGTGCGAGGGTTGCACTGCCATCTTTATCCAAGTTCAACGTTTTGTTCGCGCTCATCGGTTGATCCGAGGCCGCCTTTGCTTTGTCCGCTGCCATCTGCGAAACTTGGCACTTACCCCCAACTCATGGGACGCATCCACGTTCTCTCCGAATCCGTGGCCAACAAAATCGCCGCCGGCGAAGTGGTCGAGCGTCCCGCCTCCGTGGTCAAGGAACTCCTGGAAAACTCTCTTGATGCGGGTTCCACGCGCATCAAAATTCAGGTCGAAGCTGGAGGCAAGAAGCTCATCCAGATCACCGACAATGGATGTGGCATGGTTCGTGACGATGCCCTGCTTGCCTTCGAGCGCCATGCCACTTCGAAGATCCAGAACGCCGAAGACCTGCTCGGCGTGGCCACTCTGGGATTTCGCGGCGAGGCATTGCCGTCGATTGCCTCGGTTTCCCGCCTTCACCTGGAGACGCGCGCCCCAGATGAGGACTCTGGAACTGTCGTCGAAATCAATGGCGGAAAAATTTCTAAAGTGGAAGAAGCCGGACTCCCGGCAGGAACTTCGATCACCATCCGAGACCTGTTTTTCAATACGCCGGCGCGGAAGAAGTTCCTGAGGGCGGAGTCCACCGAGCTTTCACATATTGCATCGCTGGTCACGCATTACGCGCTGGCCCACCCCGAAAAGCACTTCGAGCTGCACTCCGCCACGAACGCGATCCTGGTTGCGCCGCCGGTGGCGGGATCGAGCGAGCGCGTGTACCAGGTGTTTGGCAAGGATGTTCTCGACCAGCTTATTCCTATAGCGGCGGTGCAACCACTCGCGCACGTTGGCTTACCACAGCCCCCGCCCTGGCGACGAGAAGAAGATGAAGAGCAGGGTCCGGTCGAACCCGGCGAAATGCGCGTGCATGGCTTCGTCTCGAAGCCTGAGATTCAAAAACTCAATCGCAATTCCATTTACGTTTTCGTCAATGGGCGGCTGATCCGCGACCGGCTCGTTCAGCATGCGCTTATCGAGGCTTACCGCAACATTCTGCCGCCCACGGTTTATCCCGTGGTGCTGCTCTTCCTCGAGTTGCCCAGCGGCGAAGTGGACGTGAATGTGCACCCCTCGAAAACCGAGGTGCGCTTCCGCCAGCAATCGGTGATGCATGACTTTGTGCGAGATTCCGTGCGAGCGGCTTTGATGCAGGCGCGCCCCGTGCCGCAGTTCATGACAGCGATCAATGCGCATCCAACCGCGGGTCCCTCGCTCACTCCGGGATCTCGTTCTGTCCCCGGGGATTCGGCCGCGTCGCGCACCCTCTCCGCTGCGGCCGAATCGCAAACATTCACGCTGCAAGCGCGAGTGCCTCCACCGATCACCGAGCGATTTCACTTTGGCGTCGATGGAATCGCGGTCGACGGCAACGCCGCTCCGTCCTTGGTTCGCGCCCCGCAAGTGGTTTCCGAGGTGATCGGAGACGACAACTGTGCTCCACCGCTGCCCGAAGAGTCAGAGCAACCCGGCGACCTCACGCCATCCCTGGCCTCGCTCAAACCGTTAGGGCAGATTCGCGACTCATTCATCCTCGCGGTGAATCACGAAGGTCTGTGGATCGTGGATCAGCACGTGGCTCACGAGCGGGTGCTGTTTGAAAAAGTTCTGAAGCAGCGGGCGGCACAAAAAGTGGACAGCCAGCGTCTGCTCATGCCGCTGGTCCTCGAATTAACGCCCGCCCAGCAGGCGGTCTTTGCCGAGATTTCCGAAGAGCTAAACCAGAACGGCTTCGAGGCCGAACCGTTCGGAACCCGAAGCGTCGCCATAAAAGTCGCCCCGGCAGGCGTGGAGGCTCCCCAGATCGAGCACATGCTGCACGAACTGCTCGACCAGTTTTCTCGCGAAGAGCAGGCGCTGAACATGGAGAAAGTCCGTGCGAGGATTGCGGCATCCATCGCCTGCCACGCCGCCATCAAGGTCAACATGCCGCTACAGCAGAATAAACTGGAGTGGCTGCTGGCGGAGCTAGCCAAAACCGACTGCCCAATGTCCTGCCCTCACGGCCGCCCGGTAGTTCTGCGATACTCAATGAAGGATATTCAGAAGGCATTCAAGCGAATTTGAGGAACGAGCGATCGGCCTTTCAGGCTGAGAGCTGTTTTTTATGACTGAGCAGGAACTCACTGAGCTTCGACGCGAGAGGTGGCATCTCACGGGACGTGCTGTCCGCAGGTTCGACGAGGCCCGCTTGTTCCTTGAGTCGGTCGGATTCTGCATGATGTATCCCATGCGGCAGCAAGTGCTCGTGCCCACGTTCATCGGAGCCTGGGTTGGTTCCGATCAACAGTTGCCCACCTGGCAGCACGCTTTCGCGGACTCGCGGGCCCGGGAGGCGACCGAGTTGATGGTTCGTCTGTTACGGGACCGCGCGGCTTACGAAGCCAACCGGTTCGATGAGAACAATGCTTTCCTGATTGCGCCTTCCATCTTTCCTTATTTTTATGCACTGGTCGGGGAGCGCAATCCCAAGTTGGCGCCGAAACCGAAGCCGCACTCGGAATACTCGCAGTTAGCTTGCGACGCGTTCGAGCTAATCCAACGGGATGGGCCCATCTCCAAGCAGAAGATGCGTGACGTGCTCGGCGGCAGCGTATCTTTCACGGCTCTCGATCATGCGCTGGGCGAGTTGTGGTCCCGGCTGCGCATCACGCGGGTCGATTACAATCCGGATGAAGGCGCATTTTGGGACGTCCTCTTTCGCTGGTCGCCGGATGCGGTGCGCGAAGGCATAAACCTTTCGGTCGGAGAATCGCTCTCCGCGCTCATTTCGAAATATCTGGACTGCGTGGTCGCGGCTGATCTGCAAGAATTGGAATCATTTTTTGGCAACTTCGTTCCCCGCTCGCGGGTGAAGGAAGCCATCAATGCCCTGCTGGCTGCCAGAGAGTTGAGCTTCATCCGTGTGGGTAATCGATCGTTGATTCAAGTAACGGCCGCGAAAGTAGACTCGCCTCCACGTGCCTCGGGACCACGCGAAAAGCCTCGACCGGCGAAAGCATCCACCACGCCGAGGGCTTAAATGCCCGCGATGCCCACGTAGGCCCGGACGCCCCGTCCTGCGCGGTGGAGCGATCATTTCGTCACATGAGCTGAGTGATGTCATCCTGCGCGTAGCGAAGGATCTCTGCATTCCCACGGTTCGGGCAAAATGCAAATCCTTCGCTTCGCTCAGGATGACATTCTCTGAAATAAGTAGAGCTACGGCGCACCGGCTTCACTTGGCGAAGAAGCCATGCTCCCATTACTATATCCGGTCGCTGGTTACTCTTTGCTGGCACCTAAGTCCAAGGTAAATATGAAGCGAATCTTCGCGTTCTACATCTTCTTTCTCTCCCTGGTCGCAGCATCTCTGGCCGCGGCTCAAACCAACGCTCCCGCCAAAGATGAACCCGCATTGCCTTACATCCCCAGCCTGGATGTCACGGCCATGGACAAGTCGATCGATCCCTGCGTTGACCTTTATCATTACTCTTGTGGAGGCTGGCAGAAGAAGAATCCGATTCCCCCGGATCAGACTTCGTGGAGCGTTTACGGCAAGCTCTACCAGGACAATCTGATCTTCTTGCGAAGTATTCTTGAGCAGTCCGGACCGAGCACGCCGCAGCGCGATGCGGTCACGCAAAAGATTGGCGACTTCTATGCGTCCTGCATGGACGAGACCAGTGCGGACAAACGCGGCGTGGCTGCGATTCAGCCACAACTGGATGCCATCGCTGCTCTCAAGTCAGCACACGATATGGCTCCGCTAGTCGCAAGCCTACCTCTTCCTTTCGGCCGCACGATTCTCTTTGTCGCCGGCTCAACCCAGGACCCTGACAACTCTGAACAGGAGATTGCCGATCTCGATCAGGGCGGTCTGGGATTGCCCGATCGCGATTACTACACCAAAGACGATGCCAAGTCGAAAGAAACTCGCGAGCGCTACGTCCAGCACGTGCAGAAGATCTTCGAACTGCTGGGCGACAGTCCCCAAGCCGCGAAGCAGAATGCGGAGATCATCCTGCGCATGGAAACGGCGTTGGCCAAGGCTTCTTGGACGCAGGTCGAGCGTCGCGATCCTTACAAGCTCAAGAACAAAATGAAGCTTGCGGAGATCATCCAGTTAGCACCGAATTTTGATTGGGAGACTTACTATCGCGAGTTGGAGTATCCGAAGTTCGAAATCCTCAATGTCGACGCTCCAGCGTTCTATAAACAGTTGAACACGGAACTCACCAGCGAATCGCTGGAGAACTGGAAGAACTATCTGCGCTTCCATGTGGCGGATCAGTATTCGCCTTTTTTGTCTGCCAACTTTATGCAGGAAAATTTTGAGTTCTATCGCAAGTATCTGCGCGGCGCCAAAGAGATGCAGCCGCGATGGAAACGCTGCGTACAGTTCACCGATTACAACTTGGGTGAGGCGCTGGGACAGGTCTACGTCCGCCGAGTATTCTCGCCCGAATTGAAGGCGAGCACGCTGGACATGGTGAATCGCATCGAAGCGGCCATGGGACAGCGTATCCGGCAGCTCGACTGGATGAGCCCGGAAACCAAGCCACAGGCGTTGGCCAAGCTGGCGGCGATTCGCAACAAGATCGGCTACCCTGACAAGTGGCGCGACTACAGTTCGCTAAAAATCGTTCGCGACGACCTTGCCGGGAACATCCTGCGGGGGGCCGAGTTCGAGCAGCATCGCGACATCAACAAAATTGGCAAGCCCGTCGACCACGGCGAGTGGGACATTTCGCCGGCCACCGTGGACGCCTATTACAACCCGCAGATGAACGACATCAACTTCCCTGCCGGCGTGCTGCAGCCGCCGCTCTACGACCCCAAAATGGATGACGCTCCCAACTACGGCGACACGGGGGGCACCATTGGTCACGAATTAACCCACGGCTTTGACGACGAGGGCAGCCAGTTCGACTCCAAGGGCAACTTGAAGAACTGGTGGACCAAAGACGACCGCGAAAAGTTCGACGCTCGTACCAAGTGCGTTGCCGATCAATACTCGCAATATCTCATGGTCGATGACGTCCACATCAACGGCGAACTTACCCTGGGCGAAAACGTGGCCGACCTAGGCGGTGAGATTCTGGCCTTCATGGCATGGAAAGACGCGACCAAGGACAAGACGTTGCACCCGATTGACGACCTCACGCCTGAGCAACGTTTCTTTATCGGCTTCGCGCAATGGGACTGCGCCAATATGCGTGATGAGGATCTGCGAGTACGAGCCGTGACCGATCCGCATTCGACTGCGCAATACCGTATCAATGGCGTGGTGGTGAACATGCCAGAGTTCTCACGCGCGTTTTCATGCAAGGCAGGTCAGCCGATGGTGAGTCCGCCGGATAAGGTTTGCAAGGCCTGGTGAGTCCGTCCCGTTTCGGGAATTTACTATTCGGTAACGGTACCCCCCTGATCTTTTGGAATGATGGGGTTAGGGGCGGACTACCCTCAAAATCTTTGAGGAATAAGGACTTACACCTAAAATATTCCGGAATAGGGAGTTAGGGTCCTTCCAAAAGTGCATTCGGTAGTGGCTGGCACTGATTCCTGGACCATCATTAGACCATAAACATGGATCAACCTTTTCCCATGTATGAGCACGAATCGGCACCGATCAGACATTCGGCACCGGGCTCAGTTCCTGTACGGTAGGCAGCATCACATCCTGTCTGCTCTGGAGGCGGGGTCGGAAGATTCCGAGCTTCTGCATCTTGTTAATGAGCGTAGTGCGCTTCAAACCAAGTTTGGCGGCTGCGCCCGCCGCGCCGCCAATTACCCAACCGACGGATTCCAACGTACGCAGAATCAGCTCGCGCTCTGCGCCCCTCAATGTAGTTGGAGGGCCGATGGTACATTGTCTCCACGTCGTGCGCAAAGGATTCCGAAGCACGCCATCCTTCGAAAGGATCACGGCACGTTCGATCAAGTTTTGCAGCTCGCGGATATTTCCCGGCCACTCGTATGAGCTGAGCGCGGACATCGTTTTTTGAGGAATATGTACGATTTGCCTGCCCATCCGGCGGCCAAGGACCTCGACAAAGTGCTGCACCAAGGCCGGAATGTCTTCGCGGCGCTCCCGCAACGGCGGCAATAAGACCGGAAATACATTCAGACGGTAGTAAAGATCGTTGCGAAATTCGCCCTGCTCCATCATCTCCAGTAGATTACGGTTCGTAGCAGCCACCAGGCGAACGTCCACCCGATGAGTCCGAGTGCCTCCCAAACGCTCGAACTCCTGTTCCTGCAGTACGCGCAGCAGTTTAGGCTGCAGTGCCGGTGGAATGTCACCTACCTCGTCCAGGAAGAGCGTGCCTTTGTCGGCTAGCTCGAAACGGCCAATCCTTTGCGATATGGCTCCGGTGAAAGCACCTTTCTCGTGGCCAAAAAGCTCACTTTCCAGCAGATCCAGTGGGATGGCAGCACAATTCAGTCTTACGAACGAGTGTCCGCGGCGGGAACTCAGGTTGTGAACCGCGCGAGCGATCAGCTCCTTACCTGTCCCGGTTTCTCCCTCAATAAGGACGTTGGCGTCGGTAGGCGCAACACGTTTGATTTTTTCGAGCACTGATACTACAGCGGCGCTATCGCCTATGACCTGCTCGAATACGCGCTCATAAGACACTTGGTCACCACTCGTAAACATGTACTATTCTCCTAACCCGCGTGAGGCTTTCTCACACTGAAAGTAAAGGTGTCATGGACTTTTGGAAACACCGGAAACGGCGGGTTTGGCCCTACATTTTTCTGGGGGTCGATGTACTAGCGACAAAATTCTGTAGAACATACATAAGGACCGAGCGATTGGACGCGGAACATCGCATTGGCAATGCCAACGATGATTTGGCGCGGCGGTGATTGCCACGAGGCATAAAATATTGAGCCCAGCGGGTCGGGAAGAATGTCCGAAGCGAATCAGTCCAGGTTGGGTGTTTGGTCTTTTCAGCGAAAAACGGTTCTTATCCTTGTAAACAAAGACCGTCGACCCGGCATTCTCTTCTGGAAGATGATGCCTCCGGGGACAATTAGCCTAATCTCCGTCCCCGAGTTCGTGGAACTCACGATCGTGAGCTTGCCGTCGATGCGAGCGGCACGTTCCCGCATTCCTTGCAGTCCGAAGTGTCCGTCCTTCCCCGTATCCGCGATGGCGGGGTCAATACCTATACCATTGTCGCTCACACGCAGGGCGAGGTCGTTGGCATATCTGAGCTCCACTTCCAATCGACTTGCACTCGAATGCGCAAATGCGTTGCGGATGGCTTCATAACCGATGCGATAGATCTCATCACGGACGATGGGATGCATCTCTCTGGCATCGCCAACTACAGAAAATGTCACCGACATTGAGCTGGGGATCAAGCCGTTTTCGGTCACGCGCCGGAGAGCTTCAGCCAGGTCGTTCGTCTGTGTCGTGGTCGTGCGCAGGGAATTCAGAGCAGCCCGTCCTTCCTCCGTGGCTTTTCCAAGCCAGCCGGATAGCTGTTCCAGGGCTTGGCGCATTCGAGTGGCATCGGTGGAGGGCTTTAGGGCACGATCTGCAACCAACTTGCTGCCCTGGATGGTCTGGAGGAAAGTGTCATGCAGGTCCCTTGCCATGCGCGTGCGTTCTGCCAATCGCTCATCGAAGCGAATGCTGATGGTTCGCGCGATCTGACTCAATCGCAGCTTATGAAGAGCCCTCAAAATGGCGACTCCGAACACAACGCAGAGAATTCGGAACCAGCTTGTCTGAAACCAGGCAGGCGTCACTATAAAGTCCAACGTGTCACCGGCTTCGTTCCAGACGCCATCGTTGTTGCACGCTATCACGCGAAAACGGTATCGTCCTGGGCGAAGGTCACTATAGAAGGCTTGCCGCCGGGTTCCTGGTTCTTGCCACGCTGCATCGCGACCTTCCAGTTTGTAGCGAAAGCGTACTTTCTGCGGGACCACAAAGCTTAGTGCCGTGTAGTCAATTTCGAGATCACGCGTAAGCGGAGGGAGGCGAAGATCTGTGTCGGGAAAATAGTTCTTGCGGTCGGCAACGACTTGTTCAACGTGCACCGGCGGTGGCAAGGCATTCCCAGTCAGATGATTCGGATCGATCATTTGCAGCGAGATACCATTTGCAAACCACAACCGTCCATCGGGAGATCTTGCCGCCGCCCCGAAAGGAGCGCCCCCCGGTTGCACACCGTCAAATGCGTCAAAAGTCCTGAGCTGCAGTGTGATGCCCGGCTGTCCCCACCATCGTTGCATTTCCACACCCGCAATTTCGACAAGCCCGCATTGCGTGTATAGCCAAAGATTGCGTTGGCTGTCCTCAATGAGTGCATGCACAGCATCGCAAGGAAGGCCGTTCCGAATCGTGAGGGTTTGCTGTTTTCCTTCCTTCCATCCGATGCCTCCTACCGGTGTTGCTCCTAACACCGAACCATCGGAGGTCACAATGAGCTGATCTACCACAGAATTCTCTTCGTGTTTGAAGGGGAAGATTTCTGTCTTGCCATGCCGATATCGAGCCAGATCGCCATTCCTTAGACCTAACCAGATGCCGCCTTCTGGATCGGCCGCAACTTTGCGGGCCGCCGGCATCTGCGGCACCGGAAACGCTTCTTGCACTTTCAGATCGCGAATGCGACTAAGCGTCCTCGGAGGTCCAATGGTCTCAACCCAGACGTTGTTGTCTACATCTTCCGTCATCCCGGTAACGAGTCCAATCGGACTGCCATCCGGCCTGTCGATCCTCGTGAACCTTCCATTCCTGTAAATCGACATCGTCTTATCTACGCCGACCCACAACCCGCCCGCATGATCTTCGAGCATCGAGGTAACTTGATTCCCTGGCAAGCCTTTCCCCGCTTGAAGGGAAGAAACCCCGTCCCGATGAATGGCATTTAAAGCAGCATCGCCTCCTACCCAAACCGTGCCATCCTGAGCGGCGAGAACAGAATCCACTTCTGGTGTGGTTAATCCCTCGTGGGTTGAAAAGGTCACGACTCGAAGGTCACGGAAACAATCAATGCCCTTGGACGTCGCCACCCACAGATTGCCTTCACGATCCTCGTAGAACCTCAACACCCAGTCGCTGGAAAGACCATCGGTACTGTGAAAGTGATCCACCCTGCGGCCAAGAATGCGGTAAATGCCTTGGTTGGACGTCCCGATCCACAGAGCGTTTTCGCGGTCCCGGAACAACGTTCGAACGACCAGGGTGCTGCCATCCAATTCAGGAGTGACAAATGGCTTCCAGGCGCCTTCCACCAGTTGCTGCAATCCCAGGCCACGGCCAGCCAAAGCTATTCCAGCCCATACGGAGCCATCAGGGTTGGCAGCAAGTCCCTCTACGCCGTCCATCCCCTCAACGGATTTAAATCCCCAGGTGCGCGTGCCGGACGAGCCTGGTTTCCAGCGGACAACCGCCGTATCGCTACCGATCCATAAGTTTCCCAGGGTATCCTCGACGAGAGCTAACGCAACGTTGGAACCTGGAAGTCCATCCGCCTTCCCATAACACCGCATGCCTGTGCCGATAATCTGGCAAAGACCTCCATCCGCATCGCTTCCTCGGGCACGCGTGAACCAGACGGTTCCATTGTGATCTTCAACGATGGAAATGATGCGTTCCGGTCTGATCAAATAATTGGTTAGGTGCTGCTTGTCCCAGTGACTCAGACCACCTTCCGTGCCGATCCACAAGCTCCCATCGCGTGCGCCCAGAAGAGAAGCGACACTAGAGGACGGCAGATGGTTTCCATCCGGAGGAGTCCACGGAACGAACCGAACGCCATCGAAGCGCACCAGTCCGACCCGCATTCCGATCCACAGATAACCGTCCGTGGTTTGCGTAACAGCAAGCGCAGTGCCGCTTAAGACTCCGTCCTGAATCCTCCAGGCGGTGTGTCCGTATTGGGAAATTTGGCGGGACGGATCGACCGCCCAGGCCCAGTTCGCTGCGAAGAGAAACAACAAAAGGCAGAGAAAATTCCATCGGGGAGTGTCCGTGCTATCTGCTTTTAGAGCAGAGCCTGCAGGGCGCTTTTCGAGTGGGCTCATGGCCAATCCTGAGTTGCTTCTCCCGAGGAAAACGTTACCGAATTTGCGGCTTTCGCAGAACACCGAAATCTGCAGCCAGCACCCCACAGTTTTCTGTAGTCCTTGGAATCCGATCAGATCTGCAGAAGGCCGCGCCGGAGCGCGATGGTGACTGCATGGGTTCGGTCGTTGGCCTGAAGCTTATCCACCAGGTTTTTGATGTGGAAGTTAACCGTGTTCTCTGAAATCGACAACTGATCGGCAATCTGTTTATTGCGATAACCGTCTCGAATCAGTCGGAGAACGTCCAACTCCCGAGCGGTAAGGTCATCGTCACCCATGTGCTCGGCGAGGCGAGCCGCCACCTCGGCGGGAATCTGCCGCCGGCCGGCGTGCACAGACCGGATCACGCTCAGCAACTCGTCCATATGCATGCTCTTCAAAATGTAACCCGAGGCTCCGGCTCGCAGAGCGCGCTGGATGTCCCCATCGCAGTCTGATGTCGTCAGCATGATGATGCGGGCTTCCGGAAACTCGCCTCGAATGGCGATTAGAGTGTCGGTGCCGTTGGTCCCAGGGAGCCCAATATCCATCAAGGTGACGTCGGGTCGGTGACGACGAAATTCAGCTACAGCTTCCACGGCGTTCGACGCGCGAGCAACGAGAAGCATGTCCTGCTCAAAGCTGATGATTGTAGCTAGTCCCTCGCGGAAGACCGGATGATCCTCTACGCTAAGGATACGAATGGGCTTGGCCTGAACCATTGGTGGCCTCGCTTCAGCAATTGTAAATGGTTTGTCTGAGTTCCCTCAATCGCCTGAACGAGAACCGCTAGTCGAAACCTCTTGTGAGATACGGAGATCAGCCGGCTGAGTGATGCGAGTCTCCTTGTCGCCGCCTCGCAGGTCCTTGCATTTAGAGATAGAGACGATATCCGTCGCCTACGGACAAATGCAGCGAAAGAACGACCGCATTGGGGGTGTCGCAATTCGTGACTTCGCTCATTCTCATGCAGAATAGAGAATCACATCCTCAGGCTTCTACAGAAATTGGAGGACGATCCGGCTAATCCCGCTCATGTGCTGACGATGCACGGCCTGGGCTACAAGTGCATGCCTGCGCCTTAGCGTCATTTTGGCGCGAGTTCCGAAAACTCCCGTGTCCGCCAGAGGACGCTGAGAATCAGAAGTTCTAATCGTCAGAATGTTCCCTATGACAGAAAGCATTTCACATTCATCGGGTTACATTTTGGAATCTCGCATGCACATCACACGCCCGATGATCTTGAAAATTACGAACGGATCTAACGCTATGTCCAACCTTTCGTGACTTTCGTTCATTCTTATGCAGAGTAGACCGCCGGGTAGGCAAGCTGGTATCTCTTCTCGAACCGGATGCAAACCGGACGAATTCGCTCTAGTGCTGAGGCAGGATTCATATGACAACTATGATGGCAGAGGCGGTGAACTTTTCAACCGCTGAATTACGAAAATCTCGAGTCGATAAAATCCTCGTCATCGAACACGACCAAGCTCTGCAGACGATCATACGGCGAGCGCTCGTTTCCGAAGGGTATGAAGCCGAGATCATCACGAATGCAATTAATGCGCTGGCGTTGGTCCGGCAGAAAACCCACTCTGCTCTGATCGTCGATTTCCAATTTTGCGGAGATCAAGGACCCGATCTGTGCCGGCAACTTATGCAAGCCGCGCCGGGAGTTCCTTTCGTGGTTCTGAGCGCAAACCCGTCAAGCGTGGAGAAGATTTTTTTCCTAGAAACGGGAGCCGACGACTACATGGCTATCCCCTTCAGCCCGAGGGAGCTGGTTGCCCGCCTGCATGCTGTACGAAGGCGGACCTTTCAGTCCACCGCGGAAAGTTTCTATATTCTTGGGACCGTGATGGTGGACTTCGTCAAGATGGAAGTCGTTCGCGGCCATGTGCAGATTCCGCTCACACTCAAGGAGTTCAGGACCTTGGAATTCATGATCAAGAACGCACGGCGAGCGATCAGCAGGAATGAACTGTTGAACGAAGTCTGGGGGTACGAGAACTATCCCTGCACCCGCACCGTGGACAATCATATCCTCAGGCTTCGACAGAAATTGGAGGACGATCCGGCTAATCCCGCTCATCTGGTGACCATACACGGACTGGGCTATAAGTTTATGCCTTAGATTCTTGAACCTTGATTCTGAGAATTTATCTCTCAGAGTTCTCAAGCGGCAAGTAAATCGATGATTTGTTGAATGGAAGCATCGGCCTTCTGATAAGCATTGACGGTTTCAAGAAGCACACGACTAGTGAAGTCCGTCTGGGTACAATTGAGAGGGGTGATCAGCAACGGCGCTCTTGGAGCGTCTATCTACGGAACGCAAGAGACTTTAAGGTATGGCGCCTTGGGGAATCTCCAGGTTGACCGCGCGCCCGGCATTGGCTGTTGCCTTGCGTTACGGACTGGCTGTGGCTTCCATCGCGACAGCGCTAGGGACAACCCTCATCCTGCGGCATTACGGTTTCCCGCCTCGGTTCATCTCCCACTTTACGTTGATGGCAATCGCCATCACTTTTTGGTGCGCCGGAACGGGTCCAGGTCTGCTCGCTTTCTTGCTCTCTTCTTTGGGAGTGAGCCTGTTGGCGAGGAACCATTTCCTTCTTCCGGGTTTCCCTTTGGAGTCCTTCCTTATCTTTTATGCGGTATTCAGTATGTTAATGAGCTGGTTTAGTGCCTCGCGCCGCCATGCGGAACAATTGCTCACCGAAGCGCGGGACAATCTGGAATTCCGGGTTGCGGAGCGAACCGATGAACTTGTACGAGCCAATGCCGAGTTGGAGGACACTCAAGCCGCGTTGCGCAGTCGGGAAGCGTACTTGGCGCAAGCTCAAAGGCTCAGTCAGACGGGCAGTTTCGGCTGGAGGCCCTCCAGCGGCGAGATCCTCTGGTCAGAGGAAACCTTTCGGATCTTCCAATACGACCCAGCCACGAAACCGACCGTGGAACTTGTTCTTCAACGGGTTCATCCGGAAGATGTGGCCCTCGTGCAAGAGACAATCGCCCGAGCGTCGGAGGATGGGAAGGATTTTGACCATGAGTATCGCTTGGTGACGCCGGATGGCTCCGTTAAACATGTCCTCGTCGTGGCCCAGGCCTTAAGAGATGAATCGGGCAGCATTGAGTTTGTCGGAGCCGTAACGGACATTACCGCAGCTAAGCAGGCAGAAGAGAAGATCCGGCAAAGCGAGAGGGAGCTGCGACAGATCGTGGACTTCGCGCCGAAGTGGGTCGCGGTATTAGGGCCTGATCGCAGTCCTCTGTATGCCAATCAGGCCGTGCTCGATTATTTCGGGCTTACTCTTGAGGAGTGGCGGGGGGCCGACGGTCACAAGTATTATCATCCAGATGATTGGAAACGCCTAACCAGCGAAACTCAAAGCAAATTCTTAAGTGGCCTCCCGCATGAATACGAAGCACGTTTTCTGGGAAAAGACGGGAAGTACCGCTGGTTTCTCTTCCGCTGGAACCCGCTACGAGATGAACAAGGACACGTGACACGTTGGTATGCAGCAGCGACCGATATCGAGGAGCGCAAGCAGGTTGAGGAGGTCTTGCGCGAGAGCGAAAAGAGCGTTCGCCTGATCGTCGATAGCATCGCCGGTTTGGTAGCCATGATGACCCTGGAAGGTGAGGTCGAATTTGTTAACAACCGAGTCCTGGAATACTTCGGCAAAACTCTCGAAGAATTGAAAAGTTGGGCGACCAGCGACGCCGTCCACCCAGATGACCTCCCTCTGGTGGTCGCCGCCTGGAGGCACTCAGTCGAAACCGGGGATCCGTATGATGTGGACCACCGTCTGCGCCGTGCTGACGGTGAGTACCGCTGGTTTCACATACGCGGCCTGCCGCTGCGGGACACCGAAGGGCGCATTGTCCGTTGGTATAACTTGCTTACCGACATTGACGAGCGGAAGAGGGCAGAAGAAAAGCTGCACGACGAGAACGTCGCGTTGCGAGACGAAATCGACCAGGCCTCGATGTTTGAGGAAATCGTCGGATCGTCAAAGCCACTCCGGAAAGTCCTCTCGCAGGTCGCGAAAGTCGCCGAGACGGATTCCACGGTTCTGATCCTTGGTGAAACCGGAACGGGAAAGGAATTAATTGCCCGTGCCATTCATAATCGGTCAAATCGCTCAACGCGTGCATTTGTCCGTATAAATTGCGCTGCGGTTCCAGCGTCACTGATTGCCGCTGAACTCTTTGGGCATGAGAAGGGCGCCTTCACTGGGGCAGTACAGCGACGAGTGGGACGCTTTGAATTGGCCCACGGTGGGACCATTTTCCTGGACGAGATCGGGGAACTGCCGCCCGAAACTCAGATAACTCTGTTACGAGTGCTCCAGGAACGAGAATTCGAACGCGTTGGCGGCGGCCAGCCGATTTCGGTAGATGTCCGCGTGCTGACAGCGACGAACCGCGACCTGAATGGTGCCATTGCTGCCGGAACATTCCGGCAAGATCTTTTCTACCGGCTGAATGTTTTTCCGATTCAGATACCCGCGCTCCGCGGACGCAGGGACGACATTCCTATTCTGCTCGAATATTTCATCGAACGTTACGCGAAAAAAGCCGGCAAGAAAATCAGGACGATAAGTAAGAAGACATTGGAATTATTTCAGGCGTACGACTGGCCAGGCAACATTCGCGAACTGCAGAACGTGGTGGAGCGAGCAGTTGTACTATGCGATGGCGAGACGTTTTCAGTTGACGAGACTTGGTTAAAACGCAAATTGCCCCGGGAGTCGCCGTTGAGCATGCCGGCCAGCGCCCTCGGTCGCTTGGACGCGGATCAAGAAAAACGAATAATCGAAGCTGTTTTGGCCGAAACCGGGGGACGGGTCGCAGGCCCGTCCGGCGCGGCCGCCAAGCTTGGAATTCCGCGGCAGACTCTCGACTCGAAGATCAGCACCCTGGGAATCGACAAGCGCCGGTTTAAGTCTGCATAATTCGCGTGTCATCGCCAGCCCTACGCCTCGCTATTCCGATCCTAAGCAGAGGCTTTGGTTGAAATAACTTCCTCCCTCTCTCTCTGCAACCTTCCACGGTCCCCCTGCTCGATGGTTCTTCCGTTCGATCTACTTCGTGTCCGCCAAACGACGCCGAAAATCAGAATTTCTGAGCCTCAGAATGTTCGTTGCCGACAAAAACGATTCATATTCAACCGTTTGCCTTTTGGAATCTCAAATGCACCTATCAAGCGCGATGACCTTGAGAATCACGACTGGATCCGATGGTCAACGAACAACTCTAAGGCTGAGCGGACGAATTCGTTCGACCGATATCGAGAGCATCAGGGAAGCAATGAAGGGCAAAGCGGCGCGGATCGTGCTTGATCTTGAAGAAGTAACACTTGTTGACCTGGATGTCGTCCGTTTCTTGGGGGTAAGTGAAGCGGAGGGTGTCGAACTCGTGAATTATTCGGCCTATATTCGCGATTGGATTTTCAAGGAGCGGATCAGCGAGGAACGGGATTAACTGGGGATTCCTACCACAGATCGTGACCACCCAGAGTGCGACGGGAAAGACAAACTGAAGGGAGAAATCCAATGAGTGCCATTAGCAACGTAAAAGTAATGGGTGTTCGCAAAGAAACCGATAGCCTCGGTGAAGTGGATGTCCCAAGCAGCAAACTGTGGGGAGCGCAAACGCAACGGTCGCTCGAACACTTCAACATCGGCAAGGATCTAATCCCGCGCGAGATGATCGCGGCTTATGCAACTCTGAAGAAAGCCGCCGCAAATGCAAACCACACAGGGGGGCGGCTCGACGACCAGCGTCACAAGCGGATTGTTCAAGTCTGTGACGAGATCCTCACGGGCCAGCATGAGGATATGTTTCCTCTGCACGTGTGGATGACGGGAAGCGGCACGCAATTCAACATGAATGTGAATGAGGTGATTTCCAACCGCTGCTGTCAGCTTGCAGGCACGCCGGTCGGGAGCAAAACGCCAGTTCATCCTAACGACCACGTCAACATGTCGCAGTCTTCCAACGATTCTTTCCCCACCGCGATGAACATTGCGGCGGCAGTGAACGTGAAAGAACGACTTATGCCGGCAGTGAAGGCCCTGCGCGAGTCAATAGCAGCGAAGGTCGAGGAATGGAAGGACGTTGTGAAGATCGGTCGCACACACATGCAGGACGCCACACCGATCACGCTTGGCGAGGAATGGTCAGGTTACGCGGGCATGCTTAGCGACAATCTTGAGCGTATCGAGGATGCACTCCAGGGTGTGTATCGCCTCGCGCTTGGCGGCACAGCCGTGGGAACGGGGATCAATGCAGCGCCTGGATTCGGCGAGGCGGCCGCTGCCGAGATTGCCAAGCTTACCAGTCTGCCTTTTGTTAGCGCACCGAACAAATTTACGGTGCAGGGCGCCCATGATGCTCAGGTCCAGCTCTCCGGTACACTTCGCACTCTCGCGGTCTCGCTCTACAAAATTGCTAATGACATTCGGCTGATGTCCTGTGGGCCGCGGGCCGGCTTCGCTGAACTGGTGATCCCGGCGAACGAACCAGGCTCGTCGATCATGCCCGGCAAAGTGAATCCCACCCAGGCCGAGGCGCTGACCATGATCGCCGTGCAGGTAATGGCTAACGATGTAGCGGTCGGCTTTGGCGGCGCTGGTGGCTATCTGGAGATGAACGTTTATAAGCCTCTCATCATCTTCAACGTCACTCATTCCATCACCATCATGACCGACGGATGCACCAACTTCCGAAAGTTCCTGATCGAAGGTACGAAGCCGAATCAGAAGAAGATCAAAGAATACGTGGACCGCTCACTGATGCTAGTGACGGCGCTCTCGCCCGTCATTGGCTACGACAAATCGTCGAAGATTGCGCATTACGCGTTAGACAACGACCTCACCCTCAAGCAAGCCGCATTGAAGCTGGGATTTGTAACGGAAGACGAGTTCGACCGCGTCGTTGATCCGGCGAAGATGGTCCACCCGTACGTAGCAAAAGCTAGCTGAGAAAAATCGTAGTTTCTGCCGATGTGACACCGACAATTTCGAAAACGAAGGAGAAAAACTAAATGACAACCGATAAGCGGAGAATTGAATTGCTTCACGATCCATCTCTCAACAAGTCAACAGCCTTTACTGAAGCCGAAAAGCAGGCGCTCGGAATCGTTGGCTTGGTGCCCGATGTGACCGAGACCGAAGACCTTCAGTTAAGCAGGGTGATGATGCAACTTGGCCACAAGACCACGGACCTCGATCGCTACATCTACTTGGTCAATTTGCTAGACCACAACGAAACCCTCTTCTATCGGACTGTCATGTCCGACCCGGCTCGCTTTCTGCCGATCGTTTACGACCCAACCATCGGGGAAGCTTGCCTGAAGTTCGGCCATATTTACCGCCAACCGCGTGGCATGTATTTGTCGATGACACGCCGCGGCAAAGTAAAGGAGATCTTAAGAAACTGGTCGCAGAAAGACGTTCGGTTTATCTGCGTCACGGATGGAGGCCGCATCCTCGGCCTCGGAGATCTTGGGGCAAATGGCGCGGGCATCCCCATCGGCAAATTGCAGCTTTACACTGCGTGTGCCGGAGTGCCGCCGCAATACCTGCTTCCGATGTACCTCGACGCGGGCACTAACAATGAGCAGTACCTGCACGATCCCCTGTACTTGGGTATGCGCAAGACCCGCCCCTCAACTGCGGATCTTTATTCGTTTGTCGACGAGTTCGTCGAGGCGGTGCAGGAAGTATTTCCAAAGTGTTGCATTCACTTCGAGGATTGGACGGGGGTAGATGCCGTGCATTTGCTGCAGCGCTACCGTGATAGGTACTGCGTCTATAACGATGACGTGCAAGGCACAGCCGGGATCACTCTCGCAGGGATGATTAATGCGGCCAAGCTCAAGGGCACGAAGCTAAAAGACGAAAAGTACCTGTTCCTCGGCGCGGGCTCAGCCGGGATTGGCCTTGCCAACCTGCTTTGCTCCGCGCTGGTTGGACAAGGCATGGCACTCAAGGATGCGCAGTCACGAGTCTACATGTTCGACATCAACGGCCTTCTCGAGTCAAGCCGCAACGACCTTGTGGATTTCCAGAAGCCGTACGCACACCAGCACGCGCCTACCCGGGATTTCGTCGCTGCTATCGAGAGCATCAAGCCGACGACGATCATCGGGGTGAGCACGATCGGCGGAGCGTTCACACAAAAGGTCGTGGAGGCAATGTCACGAATCAACGAGCGCCCTGTAATCCTTGCGCTCTCCAACCCTACCGAGCACGCGGAGTGTACGCCAGAACAAGCCTATACCTGGTCGAACGGCAAAGCCATCTATGCAGCCGGTGTGCAGTTCGAACCGTTCCATTACAACGGCCAGACATTTCTGCCGGGACAAGCGAACAATTTCTACATATTCCCGGCGGTGGGCATGGCGATCTTCGCCACACAAGCGAAGCGCGTCACAGACGAGATGTTTATTGAGGCGGGACAGGCAGTGGCGGATCAGGTACCCTCGGACTTGCTGAACCAAGGTCTGCTTTACCCGCTGCAGTCGAACATTCTCGAGACCGAGATTCAGACTGCCGCGCGGGTGGCGAAGCTGGTCTTCGATTCTGGGCTCGCTCGCGTCAAGCGTCCCGCCGACATGGTTGAGTTCATTCGCGAGCACGTTTACAAGCCGGAATACACGACGCAACTAGAACCAGTGGTCGCAGTAGCCTGAGTCACTCGCAAAAGGGGCAGTCGGCACGCGTTCGACTGCCTCCAGTAATCGATGAATGCGCTGTCGGCCTCAGAGGGCTGCGCAGTGTTCAAAGGAGAATTGTGCTTTCAAACGTGAACCAGACCGACGCGTGGCTCTCCTATGGGCTTGCCTTCGTTGGAGGGTATGGCGATGCGGCCAGCTTTGTCCTCGCAAAGACGTTCACTGGACACGTGACCGGGAATCTAGTGCTGGCGGCAATTGCTGTAGCGGCTCTCGATTGGCGAGCTGCGCTTGGGCATCTCTCGGCCATTGTCACGTTCTTGATGGGGATCTGTCTGAGTGTGGTTATCGCAGGCCGCCTCAAGACGTGGCCATCGTGGCGGTTGCTTCCCACGATCATGGGGATAGAAGTAATTCTTATAGCGGCTGCTTCTTTGGCGCTGGCGTCAGATCTGGCCCACGGAGCTGGAATATTCGTGATGTTTGTGTCGCTAGCACTCGGGTTACAAAATGGAGCGTTTCGTCGTGCCGGTGGCATCAGCGTTCACACGACATATCTGACAGGGATAATTACAAGCCTGATCTCTACGGAAACTGAGAAATACGTTTCTGAGGTGGCCCCTCAGCCGTTAACGGCTCCCGATCCGAAAATAGCACTGCTCTGCGGAATCTGGATCGCCTTTGCCCTGGGTGCTGGAACGGGAGCGGCCATGGTTTTTCATTTTCGAGCGCTCGGGATGCTCGGAGCGGCGCTGCTTTTGATCCCGCTCCTATTACGAGAGGTGCAATCGTGACGAATACACAACCGACCGAGATCACCCGCCACCCAACGCCGACCGGCTATGTGTTCCTTCATGGTGTCACGCTGTCGATTTTGTGCGTGATCAGCTACTGGCTCATCACGCACATGCTTATGCAAGTCTCGCTCTCCCGAGACGATGACCTCCTCGGAGGCATGTGGGCGGTGGCTGCTACCATATTTGTATACCGCTACAGTTACGAGGAAAGCATAGGCGCTGCCTTATCGCGTATGGGGGCAACTGCGCTAAGCTTCGCCCTTTGTTTTATGCACCTGCTCTTTTTCCCGTTCCACCTCTGGGGAATGGCCGCGCTGATTGGGGTCGGGGCTGTCGCGATGTCCCTACTCGGCCGCCCGGACGACATAATCACCGCAGGAATCACGACCGCGGTCGTGATGGTTGTTGCCGCCATAAGCCCGGATCATGCATGGAAACAGCCCATCCTACGCGTGGTAGACACGATCGTTGGGGCCGCCGTTGGCGTCGCTGGCGCGTGGATCAGTCTGAAGCCAGCTCCCACTGGGAGTACAGCGGCCTGAAAATGGCCGATAAGGATATGCGAGGTTAGCCGACAAACTCATGATCGCGAGTGTAAGCAACGTCGAGGTCGACCGGAGGCTCAGGAGGCGAGGGTGATTACGGCTTCAGGCCGATCGCCAACCCGGACCGCGATCAGGCGACCATAAGACTGGACTTGAATCTCAAACGCGCGTCGGCTACATCACGTGCGGGTGCAGCTGCGGAATAGCGATTGGAAAGGGCTTAGAGAGGATCAAGAAAATGAGCAAAAGGAAAAAATCTACAATGCCGCTACTGATGTGGCTGTAAGGGCAAAAACCGAAGCTGATGTAGTTGTAGAGACTCTGGAGCCCGATGCACAAAACAGATCTTCTGCCTCATGGCGCCTGAGTAAATACCGAAAATTGAAAGGAGAAATAGAAGTGACGACAGAGACCGAAGCAACAAGTCAGAGAACGATATCGAAGGACATGAGGATTGGTCTCTTCATACCCTGCTACATCGACATGATGTTTCCTGAGGTTGGGATAGCCACTCTGCACCTCTTGGAGCGATTCGGGCTGAATGTGGGTTACCCGCTCAATCAGACCTGCTGTGGACAGCCGATGTCCAATAGTGGCGACGAATCCAATGCCTCAGCGGCCGAACTTCTCTTTGTGGAGAACTTCAAGGAATACGATTGCATCATCGGACCAGCTGGAAGTTGCGTCAAACAGGTCCGCTGTCATTTTGACACCATCGAACAGACCGCAGATGTTAAGCACGTTCGTCAACACACCTATGAGTTAATTGAATTCCTCCACGATATCTTGAAAGTCGACGCCTTCCCCTGGGCAGAGTTCCAACACTCAGTCGCGCTGCACAACAGCTGCAGCTCCATTCGCGGACTCCGCATTGCCAAGCCCTCCGAGATCATGGGTGTTCCATTCGACAAGACAGCAAATTTGCTTTCGAAGGTGAAGGGCTTAGTGCTCGTACCTGTAGACCGGCCGGATGACTGCTGCGGTTTTGGCGGCACCTTCTGCGTTACAGACGAAGCCGTCTCCGCCCGGATGGGAATGGAGAAGGCTCACGACCACGTTCGCCACGGAGCCGAGTACGTGGTCTCGCCCGATATGTCGTGTTTGATGCACCAACAAGGGATCGCACGGCGCGCCGGCCTGGATCTCAAATACATACATGTCGCGCAGGTGTTAAATGGCGGCCCATTCTAGGAGAGAGGAATTTTGGATATGAGCAATACGAAGCAGGTTGATCCGGCGGCGGCAGCCGAACTATTCATCATTCACGATCAAGTCCACGAACCGATGCATGATCGCTTCTTGTGGGCAACGATGCAGCGACGCGACGCGGAGGCGGCGGCCATCCCGGAATGGGAGGAACTGCGCGAGTTAGCCTCGAAGATTAAGGAGCATACGCTCACTCACCTTGACCACTACCTGGAAGAGTTCGAGGCGAATGCCACAAAACGTGGCGCGCATGTCCACTGGGCAGTCGATGCCGCCGAGCACAATGCGCTTGTGTATTCCATCCTCGAGGACCATGGAGTGAAGGAATTGATCAAAAGCAAGTCCATGCTTCAGGAAGAGTGTCAAATGACACCCTTTCTGGAGCACCGCGGAGTTAAGGTCATCGAATCGGACCTGGGTGAACGAATCCAACAGCTCGATGGCCAGCCACCCAGCCATATAGTGTTCCCCGCCATCCACAAAACGCGACAAGACGTTGCCCGACTGTTCGCGCGCACCGTTGGTACCGATTCAAACAACGATGATCCCCACTTTCTAACTGAGGTCATGCGAAACAACGCTCGTCCCAGGTTTCTGGCTGCGGGAGCGGGGATGACAGGAGGCAATTTTGCGATCGCCGAAACGGGGACCTTCATGGTCTGCACCAACGAAGGCAATGCCGACATCGGTGCCTCTGTGCCGCCGCTGCATATTGCGAGCATCGGCATCGAGAAATTGATTCCGCGAGTGGAAGATATGGGCGTATTTCTGCGACTGCTGGCTAGGAGTGCGGAAGGAGCACCGCTCACCCAATATTCTTCCCACTTCACCGGGCCGAGGAAGGGTGGCGAACTGCACATCGTGCTGGTTGACAACGGGCGGAGCCGCCGGCTTGGCATGCCCGACTTCTGGCACTCACTGAAGTGTATCCGCTGCGGCGCTTGCATGAACACCTGCCCGGTTTATCGCCGTAGCGGCGGTTTGGCTTACGGTGCAACCTATTCGGGCCCCATCGGCGTCATCCTCGACCCCACGTTCGATGAATTCAAGTACAGCGAACTGCCGTTTCACTCGACCTTGTGCGGATCATGCTCAGACGTTTGCCCGGTGAAAATCGACATCAGCGATCAGATTTTTAAGTGGCGCAGAGTAATGGCGAAAAAAGGATACCTCCCATTGGCAAAACGGCTGTCATTTGCAGTTGCAGGGCGCGTATTCGGGCACCCTGAGGAATACCACGCCATAGAGAAAATTGCGGAGCCAGCAATGGATTTCGCGCCGCACTTTCTCTTGTACAACCGTTCCTTGAATCCTTGGGGACGCAACCGAGAACTTCCCCAAATGGCGAGGCAAACTTTCCGCGATTGGTATCTCGCAAATCGGAGTGAACATGCAGACATCGAACAATAACCGCGACGCAATCCTTGAGGGAATCCGTAGCAGTCTCCCGCAGAATAAGGTCGAGCATCCTCAGATTCCAGTTTTCCAGAGGACGGACAGGCCGCTCCAGTCAGAGTTTGAACAACATCTCCAGCAAGCCGGAGGAGCCGCTTACCAGGTCAGCGTGGCGGAGGCCGAGGCCAAGTTGATGGCGCTCCATCCCGGAGCAAAGGTGATTTGCTCTGCGGTGCCCGAAATCGTCGGCACGCGGCGAGTGGAGAAGGTTCGCGATCCTCACGAACTCGCTGATGTCGATGTGGGCGTTGTACGCGCACAATTCGGCGTTGCAGAGAATGGTGCCATCTGGCTCACGCAGGAAGATCTTGTTGTGGACGCCCTGGCAGTGTTGTCCCAACATCTTATTGTTCTTCTCGATCCGAAGCAGATCGTGCCCGACATGCACGAAGCTTATCGTCGCGTGCGCCTGAACGAGACGGCCTTCGGGTGCTTCATGATGGGGCCATCGGCGACCGCGGATGTGGAAGCAACCCTGGTACATGGCGCTCAGGGAGCTCGCTCTCTCAACATATTCTTCCTGCCGCCGGCACAAACGGCTGTTTTGCGGGGCTCAACAAAAACTTCGGAGGCCTAAGTCGGGAGAGAGCGAAAATGGACAACTTCATCGCAGCCCGTTCCCAGATGGGCATGTCGTTAGCATTCCACATCATCTTCGCAACAATTGGTGTTCCGTTGCCCTTGATGATGACAATCGCCGAATGGCGGTGGAGGTCGACCGGCGACCCGGCTTGCCTCGTACTCGCAAAGCGTTGGGCGAAGGGGACAACCATCCTCTTCGCCGTCGGCGCTATCTCCGGCACAGTCCTATCTTTCGAACTCGGACTATTATGGCCGCGTTTTATGCAGTATGCCGGTGCCGTTATTGGAATGCCGTTTTCATTGGAAGGTTTCGCCTTCTTTACGGAAGCAATCTTTCTTGGGATCTACCTATATGGTTGCGCTCGCAGCATGGTTCACCACGGCAAGCCCTCGCTTGTCCTACTTTGGCGTCCAAATCGTGGTCGCCTTCTATCTCATCAACCTGCAGGAGTTCAGAATTCAGACCTCCCTCGCGGTAGCGCGCGATCGGGTGGTCGGCATCCTCCTCGGACTCTTTGTGATGTGGCTGGTCTTTGACCAACTATGGGGCACCCTGGCCGGGGTCGAGATGAAGAAAACGTTCATTTCCAACTTGCGATGCCTGGCTCAGCTGGCAAGGCAGCCTTTTCCCGAAGAGAAAAGGCTTGCCATAGACCACAGCTTTTCCCTTCGTGAGACGATCAACGCAAACTTTGACAAGGTGAGGAGTCTGGCCGATGGAGTTCTGTTCGAATTTGGTTCCTCGCGGCAACAGGATCTAGCGTTGCGCAGTCAAATCCGTCAGTGGCAACCGCGTCTGCAGACACTCTTCGTGACGCGAATTGCATTGCTGAAGTACCGTCGCCGACTCCCAGGTTTCGAGTTGCCGGAAGCTGTGGGTATGGCACAGCGGGAGTTTGACGATCGGCTAGCTGGGGCGCTGGATCGTATGGCAAATCGAATGGAAGGCAAAGCACTGGAAGGGAAAGAGAGTTTTGAAAATGCATTGGAACGACTGGAACAGTCGGTCCGAAGTTGTTGTTCGGAAGGACCACAACAATTGATCACGCAGAAACTGCAGACTTTCCTCGCGCTCTCCCGCAATATTGACAGCCTGACCACGTCCCTAGAAAAAGAAATCTGACCTGCAAAATCAAGCTACCGTACCCCGGAAAAGCATCGAGCTTTTGATACTTTGCCAAAGTGCTTCCGTGCGGGCTTGGTTGTGGGCAAGCGATTGATTTGAGAGGATGGTTGCGGGAACCGGACCTGCTGACGTGCGACAACTCTTAATCCGTAGACTTGTATGGTTTTAAGCCGCTAAACGAAGGAAGGATTGAGAATGACGCCCGAAAGCGGCATTGAGGCAAAGATGGAGTGCTCAGAAGTTCGCTGAAGGGAACTTCGTAGTCGGACAACGTGGATGTAGATCAATGAGAAAGACAGGAGGTTCGTTTGTTCGTTTTATGCGGCTAGTAGCAGCCCCAATCCTAGGTGGCTTCCTCCCGGCGCCTACGGCGTCGTGTTCGAAATCACCCCGTAGTCCGGCACGCCCGGCGCTTGCAGTAATCTTTCGCCCCGCTGGGACTTCGTAGTCTCCCGCTTTCCCACCCACGGCTTACGTCGTGGGCTGCATTCTTTCGCCGCTTTGCGGCTCAATGTCAGAGTTGAACGAGGCAAGAGCCGAACGAGAACCGCCTAGCTTCCTTCTTTAGAACGCGTACTTCAACGAGAACTGGATCAGCCGCGGCGTGCCCACGACTGAGGTGATTTGGGAAAAAGAGCTTGGACTCTCAATGTCGGTCGCCGACGGATTGGCGAACGATGGATGATTGAACAGGTTGAAAAAGTCGGTGCGGAAGCGAAGACTTTGGCGCTCGGTGATCTTGAAAGTCTTGCCGACGGTAAAGTCCACGTTCGTCTGGTCTGGTCCGATGATGCAGTTGCGGGGAGCATTGCCGTAGCCGGTGGCATCTCCGGGCGCGCCGCTGGCCAATGGTACGACCGCATCCGGCATGTAGGCCGCGGGGTTGGCCCAGTGGCCCAGCCTGGCCTCGTTGCCTCCGGACGTGGGAGCGTTCGCACAACTGAACCCGGGGGCGAAAGTTGGGGTTGCGAGGTTCGGGCTGCTCAGAGCGTAAGCGCTTCCTCCAGCCGAATCAATCGGCGTAAATGGCAGGCCGGATTGCAGCGTGATCACCCCGCTGAGTTCCCATCCGCCGAGAGCGCCTGCGGTAAAGCCGCTTGCGTGCGAGAAGAACGGCAACTGGTAGACCGAGCTGAGCACGAAGCGCTGCGCGCGGTTGAAATCCGAGAGACCGCGAGAATCGCGGGCGTTGGTCTGATCGTTGAAACGGGTATCGAAGGCCACGGTGGCCGTCGAAACATCGTCAATCGACTTGGAAAAAGTGTACGCGGCTTGAAAATACAGTCCCTGGGCAAAGCGGTGCGAGACGGTTGCCTGCAGCGAATTGTAGTGCGAGTCGGAATTAGGAGCGAATGACTCGAATGCGCTGGGAGCAAGCCCAAGGAAGGGTGCCCGGGCGTTGGCGTTCCCCGCAGTCGTATCCACAATCTGGCATGAATTCCCGGTTGCCCTTACGCCGGCGCAACTGACCCCGGGGATCGTGACCGGACTCTGGGGCGTGGCTAAAGTGGCTTGGTCGGGATCGGAGGTCGAGCGCAGATGCGTTCCTTTGGTTCCGACGTATCCGACCTCGACGAACCAGTTTCTGCCAATCTCATGTTGAACCGTGAAGTTCCACTGCTGGGTTGTGGCTGCGATCCAGTGGAGCGGAACCTCGAGGCCGATGAAGCTGTTTACGTTGCCGGTGAAGCTGGGGCTGCACTGCTCCGGGTTGGTCGACGCGTTTCCGTTCCCGAGGGTGCAGGGCGACGAAAAGCCCTTGAAGAGCGCAGCCTGGGGTACGAAAGTCGGACTCAGCACGCCGAGAGGCGGAATCCCGGTAAATCCGGTTTTGGGATTGGGCTGGAAGAGATTGGTCAGGCTGCCGGCTCCTGGCAGGAAGTTGACCGCGATGGGAAAGAACGGCGCAGAGAATGACAAATTATCGACCGCGCCCAAATCCTCGCGCACGCTGTAAATGCCGTACCCGGCGCGGATGGTGGTATCGTGGCGACCCAGAAAATCGTAAGCAAAGCCGATGCGAGGCTCCCAAACCGTGGCGAATTCATTGTTCAGCGCAGCCCGATTGAGGGTTCCGCTCAGGCCGGGAAGATTGAATTGACTCACGCATGTGGGGTAGACGAAGGGCTGCCCGGTTTGATTGGCCAACTGAGGATTCACATTACCCAGATGGCAAAGCTCGTCGTAAGGGGCACCTACAAACTCGTTGCGGAAACCGAGATTCAGCGTCAAGTTCCGAGTGGCGCGATAATCATCCTGTGCGAACCACGCGTACGCGGGAATGCGATAGTCGTGATTGCCCACACCCCCACCGGCCTCACCGAAGAACGGGGCACCGGCCAGAAAGTTCTGCCAGTCCGTGTTGAATCCGGCAGGACCGGCAAAGAACAACAGCCCGTTGTCAGCGACCGGCAGGTTCCGCCGGATGGTGGTTCGATCCCACTCTCCGCCGAAGCGGAACTGATGGGCACCGTGGCTCCAGCTCAGAGTGTCGAGCAGGACGAAGCTGTCTGAAAGCGCGCTTTGTAGTTGCTGCGGAAATGGGCCGAACGCCCAGCTTCCGAAGGTGAGGCGGTAGATGTTGGCGTCGCCGTTGGAGGTGGGCAAGTTGATGCCGACATCGGCATTGGTAACCGGGGGTTGATTGTTCAGCTTGTCGCTGATGATATTCACGCCAAAACGAAACTCGTTGACGATCGTGTTCGAGAACAGATGGGTCTCAGTGGCGCTGCCCACGCGGTTATGCAAAGGGATATCTAGGGGGAAATTCAGGTTGTTCGGCGTGGGCACGCCGCCTGTCTGGATCTGGAAGGAGTCGGCGCCGAAGGGTTGATAGGTTTCGGAATCAGCCCAGAAGAAGCGGACCGCAACCCGATCCTTGCCGTTGCGGAAATCGCGGTCCCAGTTGGTGATGAACTGATCGTCGGTGAATTTGCCGGTGCTGCTCAAGATGAATGGGCCGTAATTCAGCACGCCGTTGGTAAAGCCCGGAGTCCCCGGAACCGTGGGCAGAAGGTAGCCGCCATTGCTGCTGCCGAACTGGTTGCTCTTGAAGTTCAGTAGCGCGAGCGCTACGGGATCAATACTGGTGGGCCTGGGCCCTCCTCCATTGGGGAAGAATGTGCTGAGCAGGTTGGCCGCGGAGCGGTCTTGCGGAATCACTGGGATGCTGGTGTTGATGAACGTTCCCGGCGAAGCGCCGCTACGCTGCCGCGTGCCTTGATAGTTCACGTAGAAGTATCCGAACTTTGCTTTAGGCCCGATCGGTCCGCCTAAGTCGCCGCCAAAAATGTTCTGCTGGATTACCGGCCGCGGCAGACCGGCGCGATTCAGGAAGAAATCGTTGGCATCGAGCACGGTGTTTCGGAAATACTCCCAGGCATCGCCGTGGAAGCTGGCCGTGCCACTCTTCAAGGTGGCATTGATGTTGCCGCCTCCGTTGCGCCCTTGGGTGGCGTCGTAAAGGCTGGTGCTGACCTTGAATTCCTGAATCGCGTCGGGATTGGGAAGCGGCGTGTAAGTCAGTTCGCCGAAGGAATAGTCGGCAACCGAAATTCCCTCGATCAGGTAGTTGTTGTTGTCTTCCCGCCCGCCGTTGACGTGGATGAATACCTGCCCGCGACCCAACTGCGACGCATTGTTCAAGTCGGAAGACGCTCCGGCTGAGAGCGTCAGCAGCTGTTGAAAATTCCTGGTCGCCAGGGGAAGGTTTGTAATCGTAGTGCTGCCGAGTGATTGGCCCGTGGTCGCATCGGTAGTGTCCACTTGGGCGACCTGGGACTGAACTTCAACCACTTCAGTCACAGACGTCACTTTCAACTTTGCCGTGATGCGGGTGGTCTCCGTGATGTTCACCAGGATGCCCGGGAACTTGGTGGTGGCAAATCCGGGGGCGCTAACCTGCACGGTATAGCTGCCGACCGGCAAGAGAGTAGCGTTGAAGTTGCCGCTGGAATCGGTCGTCAGATGGCGCTCCGCCTGGCCGGTTGCCTCGCTGACAATGTCGACTTTGGCGCCGGAAAGCACGGCTCCCAATGTATCTTGAACCGTACCGGTTATGGCTCCAGTTGCGCCGCCCTGTGCCAGGACGAGACCGCTGAAACAGGCAATGAACACGCCCACAGCCACCGAATGTCGGATGCTGAACATGTCTG